>OBEQ011859349.1_pt1 | contig 47276 bp, 5 predicted proteins | sample 1670901 | NCBI WGS metagenome assembly OBEQ01 (sample SAMEA104232315, study PRJEB22302) | groundwater metagenome | biome: forest; feature: aquifer; material: groundwater | place: USA | collected 2011-08-07 | depth 5.4 m
ACTTGTTCACTATCGGTCGCTCGTTAGTATTTAGCCTTAGGAAGTGGGTCTCCCTGATTCTGACTCGGTTTCACTTAGCGAGTCATACTTGGGAACAAAAACCAAAGCCCATTACATACTTTCGCCTACGGGACGATCGCCCTGTTTCGTCGGCCGTTCCAGGCCATTCGGCTAATATGTAACAAATTCTCCGCAGGGATTGCGAGCTCCCCGCCGTTCATGTCCCTCGACACCCAAAATGAAACGCCTCGCTGCTATCACGCATTTCGGGTTTAGGCTCTTCCGCTTTCGCTCGCCGCTACTGACGGAATCGACATCGTCTTTCTTTTCCTGGGGGTACTAAGATGTTTCAATTCCCCCCGTGTGGCCGGTACAGCCTATGTATTCAGCTGTACATTGCAACCATTACTGATTGCAGAGTTGCCTCATTCGGAAATCTCCGGATCAAAGGTCGTTTGCACCTCCCCGGAGCTTATCGCAGCTTACCACGTCCTTCATCGCCTTCGAGCGCCTAATCATCCACCAACAGCTCTTAGTAGCTTGACAACAAAAAAGTTAGTTTCTGATAATATGAAATTACCTGAACAAGTAATTTCTACCAGACTCATAACTCAATATTTGTGAATTGTAACCACAAATCAATTTATCCGCGCAATTGTCAAAGAGCCAACTTTTCCAACTGACCAAATATCTATGCTATACATAAGCACTTAACGATATTGGCCAAATAAAAATCCGCCCATCAACCATTTATTACAAATGGGCGGATTATTTGAAAAGGGCGGTTATTATATGGAGACGCATACCCTAAGTCAACTATCTAATTGTATTTAGAGTAATTTAATTAAAATAAGAAAATATATTTCCATAAGTCATTGTAATTACATGTTTTATATAGTCATAAATTTTCTTACGCCTGAGCGACATATTGCCGACATTAAGATTTGGGGAAGTTGTGCTATCCTTTTATATCAAAATGAAAGTAGAAAATTCACATGGAAGAAGATTTTTCAAAATTTAGGCACATCAAAGCGTGGTTGGATACTGGAAAGCAAGACGCGTCCGAGCGGCGCACCAACGACCGTGTTCGAAATGTCGACGTGAAAGGCTGGTATAAAAAAGCCGAAGACTCGGGATTTGAAGTTGAAGGAAAAACCCGTTCGAGTTTTGTTCTCTCGCCCACAAGAGTTGTTGATATCAGCCCAACCGGCGTTTCGATCCGCACAAATAATCCGCTTGCTATAGGCGATAAAATTTTTATCTCATTAAAATTTGCCGATGAAAAAAATCCGCATCAGGAAATCATGATTAAAGTACTGTGCGAAGCGGTGCGATGCAAAAATCTGACTCAGACCGTCGGCCCCGATCCGGTATGGCATGAAAATTATACGGTAGGTTTACGCTATGTCGATCTCGATCCAGAACACAAGAAAATCCTCGAAGAATTCCTGCAGAAAAAGAAATAACTACGCCGCAATATCGAAACTTCTCGCTCGCTCGATCTGAGCAAATATTTCTCCGCTAACCCGGTCCGTTTCAATATCCAACCAACGATTTTCATCCAATCGTTTTAATCCTCGCTCGACAAGTTCGTCGATATGTTCAGCGCCATTCCAACGCGATAAAAGCTCCGCCTTAACTAATAAATTTGGATGCAAGGCGCCGGATTTAGATTCGATAATAAGACGGCGAACATTTTCCGCACGTGCGGAAAATTCGCCCTTGCCGGCAGTTTCCATATTTTCTATAACCACAAGCTGTCCATGAGCTTGCGTTGTCAAATAATCTAAAACAGCTCTTTTTAATCGCTCGGGTTTTGCCGAAACAGAAAGCTTTGCTCGCGCTCGTATTGTTTCTGCCGTATGAATGGAAACAAGCGGGAAAATTTCCTGCGCCTTTTCGCCAAACGCTGCTTCGATAAATTCCGCCGCATGTTCCCACGATTCCATTTCAGAAAATATCAGATGAATCCGTACTCGTCCGTCATTGCGAGCCCGCGGAGCGGGCGAAGCAATCTCAGACCGCGCTAAATTTAAAATCGCCTCTGCCGTAATCTCTCCATCTCGAATCGCCGCTTCTGCATCTGAAATAACAATCGAAGCTGCACCGAATCCGGTTGGACCTTTACGCACTTTCACCTTGCGAATGAGGTTGCCCTTATCAATAAGTCTGCTAACCATATCCTTGCTCAAGGGCATGGCATGTCCTTGGGAAAATACACTCGTTGTATGAATCGGTATACGGTAGGCAATTTGATACCCGCCGAATTGATAATAAATGACCGTTCCGTCCAACCATGTGGGAAGCTCATCAAGTAATATACTTTTCAACCCAGGCGGCAACAGTTTTCTCAAAGCGATCGAACGGACTCTCACTTTTTCACCGATAAGGAGCTGAGATTTCCCCCTCTGCATTGATAATTTACCAAGAAAAGTGTTTCCTTTTCCCACTTCAGATCTTGGAATAGTAATGTGCCGGCTAAATTTTGCCATCGCATCTGGATTTACAGCATCCCCGAGTTCCGGAGAAAACCCCGGTACGGACAGTAATTCAATAACATCTTGGTTGCCATCGCGATTGATCACGACGCCAATCCCTCTTCTAACTATTTCTTCAGGATCAAACAAAGGCCCTCGGTTAAGCAACTTGGCAACAAACTGCTCTTCGCTTTTACCTAAGCCAGCCAAGTTGATATAGCTAACTCGATCACCAAGTTCCAGAACATTATAGGTTGCCAACGATGCTCTAGAATCTCTTCCTCTTAAGAAATCCTCCCAACCAACCGCCGCGCCGAAGCCGGCACTTATTTTTATGTACAACTCTGTCTGAAAATTTACTCCTTCGCGAACAAATCGAAGCAGTGCGATATCTTCATGCTTCGTTATAAGATCGGCAAAGAAATCAAGTCCTTCGTTCCCGTTCAAAAGAGTGTTTTCTCCCCGACGGCGTTCTAAATCGTGAAGATACGACCAACCTTCTTTATAGACAGCTTTTCCAATAGCCCGCAGCTTCTCCCAATAATGTTTGGTACCGACCGATTGTACGATCACAACTTTGAGCATGCTTGGATCGTCCGCTTTCTCAGCGTTCCGGCTCCATACACGGTCGATGGCAATCTGAACAGGCTGACGATCGGAACTACGTAGCGCATCGTTTACTAATTCGTTTATTCCCGTTTGAATATAGGGCTTCTTCAAAATCTCGGCAGCGGCTTCGTCTGCTTTATCCAAATCTATCCCATAGTTGGCGGGGAAATTTTTGGCAACGGTAAATTGAGCTATACGAATTGCATTTTCAACATCCAGCTGTTCGATTTCTTGTTCACGAAATCCCTTTGAAGTAAAAAAAACAGACTGGGTAAGCCTAACTCCAGAACGCATAACAATAGACGTCTCCTCCTGCGCGCGCATGATTAAATCCAGAGAAGATTCTTGAACATCGTGAACTCTTTCCGTGGCAACGTCGTCATTTAACCATTGCCGGTGATGTCGACCGAGCAAGGACGCCATATCTTTAAACCGGCCCCCCTCGAATTTCCCACGCAAACCGAGCGCCTGGTGCAGGGTTGAATAATCGAGAGGCCTTCCATGTTCCGCGGTTGTATGATGTTCACCCCGTATCCCCAACAAATGTTCAAAACCAATCAGCTCGGAAAGAACGATAACGGAATACAAAAGCGCATTGCCGGGCCGCATACCGACGTCTTTTGGAAACAATTGGTTGATTACATCTCCTTTACCTTTCACGCCTTTCATCGTAACAATGCTGATATTATCTCCTGCAATATCTACGGTAATCTGAAAAAATTTACCGGCCAGTGGGCGCTTTTCTATATCTTTATCACTGAGTGCGAAAACAATACGAAATGGATCTTCCACCGTACCGAAATACATAATTAAGAAATAAGGCGATCCTTTTAATGGTACTTTAAATATTTTTTTGCCCTTAACGAAATCGGGAGAAAACAATCCGGAGGCTCGTTCGATATTCCTGATCACGGCTACTAATTTCTGCCTTGCAGGTATAGCCGAAGGAAGCATTTTATGCAAAGCGCCTTTGCGCGCGCGAAGGGGTTGGCCTATAGCATAATTTTCTAAATAGGTTTTAAGAAAACCATGGAGCAATGCGTTTGAAATCTGATCATCCCACGGTCTGATATCGGAACGGACAAACCAAACCAAAAAAGCATCAACCTGCGATTCTTCTATACCCCACCGCTCTGCGAGCAAACGGATCCATACTTCGGTAATTTTTCTTTGCTCCGCACCTTGGCCTTTGTGCTCGTAGACATAAAATCTCATGGCCAGGATATGACTCCATAACTTTCTCAGAATTTCATCCGGAGGCAGTAATTCTTTATTTTGATCCATAAACCATTCGCTAATGACTTCGATATCATCAGCTGAAAAACCCTTCAAAGATTCTGAGAAGCCTGAGATAGGCACACGACGGATCATTTCACCGAGTCGGCGAACAGCTCCTTCAATTTCTACCTTTTCTGCGCCGAAACCGGATGTTTCGGTTGGATAAAGTTCTGAATCTACAAATTCAGCTGCTTTAATCCCAAGCGCGCTTAAAACACTAACCTGCAATGCTGTTTGTTCTTTCTCTCCACCATCAGGACCCGCCACATGCCAAGGGAAACTCAGCGCTCTTATCTTGTTGTAGGTGCCGTCTTTTTGATAAGTAAGCAACTTTTCTTTCAGAATAGCTTCCGCATCAGAAACAGTCTTCGTTTCCAACAAGCTGTCGTAGTAAGCTTTGGTATCGGGGTGGACAATGATCATTTCCACATCTTCGAGGGTCAATGGTTCGGTAAGGAATGGATTCCGGGTAGTTTGATACACACCCACTCCCAGTACCGCAGCTTTCCGTGCCTTTAGAGCTTTATTGAAAACGGTGCTCCGAAGAACTAAGATTGCTCGGTCCCTACCGCCTTCATGAAATCGGCCTCCATAAACCGCGTCCGAGATTTGTTCGGACAGAAAGAAAACCCTAACCGCATCCTCTCTGCCGTGTGCTTTTAACTGATCAGCCGATTGGAATGTTCCCGAAATTAACCCCTCTGAAAGACCTCCGTTAATTCCTCTAAAAACATATCCTTCGTCTGAGTATTGGTATTCCAAAAAGAATTGATGCTCTTCAAGTAACCATTTAATTTCCGGCGCCCAATCTCCTGTTACGTTGGCCTCACGACGATCGGCCTGGGCGCCAAAGCCGGCAAGATATTTATTTTTAGTAACTTTTTTATTGACAAATTGTAAATCCTCCGATAGACTCCTGCTCCCCTCAATCAAATCTCCCTCTAAATTAAAGGGAGCTTTTTGTATGCTCGAACCGTTTAGACGCGAAAAAGTAGGTTCAACACTCCTTACCCTTTTTATTGTGTTATCTGGGTCTGGCGCGACTACCTTTTGGTTTAAAGATACTTCCCCATTAGTAAGAATTCTGCTAGGATTAGGCGTGTTCGCCATATTCATCACCGGATGGCTCTTTATTCCGCCCAAACCCCCAAAAGGAGACTGAAGTGGATTTCGCAATCGGGATTGCTTTCGGTACGGTAATAATTGTGGGAGCGGTTTCCCTCTTTGAGTGGCTGAAGAAACGCCCCCATCGCTAATTTGTCTACCAACTATCCCAGTTACCGCAGTGCCGAAGCCGCTTGATCGAAAACCGCGTATCCAATTCCTCAACCGCGACCCCGAGCCGGCCACCGGTTTTCCCCGCTGAGCACCAATAATTTCTCTAAATTTAGGAACGAGCAAATTGGCCTGCTGAACGGCTTGCTGTTTTAATTCCCTGACCCACGGCTCATATTCGTAGATAGAATTTTCCCTACCGGCCAAATCTGTCCTTACTTGCTCATTGTCGAACTCGGGATGAAATTCAATCGTTCCGTCCGGCCGCAGACCTTGATAAGCGGGTGCCGCAGGAAACATCAGCTGGACTATCATCTCTTCGTACACGTCCTGAACAGGCGCATCGTTTTCCAATAGATGCGCGTAAACTCCGAAATCTGCTTTGTCTACCATTCTCCTCCAATGTTGAACAGGTGTTCTAATTCGCCTTAGATAAGCCCGGCGATCGGAACGCAACATTTTCTCTACATGAAGATGCAGTAACGTATGTAAAATTTCATGAGCTACTATCAAACGGATTTTATTGTCTGAAAATTGCGCAGTTTCTTCCAAAGGAAATAAAATGACTTTCTCTCGCTGCAAAAATTCTAATTGATCTTTTAAAAGATCCTCATTCTCTCTGAACCAAAGCGCTGATGTAGATTGTGTACTCAAGGCGATAAGTTGGATAACCTTGGTTAACTGTTCCGGATCGATATGGCTTTGTACAACCATCGCTCCAACAGCTTTCTCCTGCCGAACGAATTCGAGAAAAGAGAGCGTCTTATCGTGATTGCTTACGTTAGATGACCATATAGCGGCCATTTCATACTTACGAACGGAAAACAGCTGAAACGCCACGACAATTTCTCTCGGAACCAAAAATATATTTGGAGTAACAGGTATAGCAATATGCGGATCGATTTGCGGAAGATCGCCGGAAAATAATGACGTTATATTTTCATTGGAATCTTCTTCTGCCGCGTGCTTCGCATTTATAAGTTCCGTCGCATGAAGCCCCGGTTTGGGCACGCCCATTTGCCGAAAATGCTCCGCAAGAGCTTTCGTCTTTCTATTTATGCTTTCGGTTCTATTCAAAATTTCAAGAATGGATACAGCCCGCTGGCTAAACGAATCTTGAGCAACAAGGTTCTGTCCGTCCGGCACACTTTTAACGAACCAATCGCGCACATTTTTCTCATCCCAGTTCGATACGCCAAAACCGGCACCGCTGGGGCCGGGAGATTGATCTTCTAGAAGCCCGACTGAAAAATACACTTTCGCCGAGGGGTCAAGCTGCTTTATCGTAAGCGACAAATCGCGGTCGGACCAAAAAATCTCAAACGATTCTAAAGGATATCTAGGTCCGCCTTTCCACGGTTGAGCACTAGGGGATAATTCTTCACCCCAATCATCGGTCTCGCCATCGCCGGATGAAAAATGATAAGTGGCAGCGGAAATGTGAATGCGATCGATACGCGTTCGATCGGCTGCGCGAGATTCCATCTCGATTTCCAGCACCAATTTCTCCTGGCTCACTTCAGACTTGGCACGTTTTCGATCGACTACGATACGCGAGAATCGAGATAATTGTTTTGGGCTGAACGTAATTGTCCTTCCTGGAATTTTTTCAAGTGCGAGCGGATGATCCGGCCTGAGCCGAACGGTTGCCATCGCAAATTCATGGCTCGTGCCATTAGCCGCATTGGCGCCGCTGTCGACTTCTATCCCGTTTGCCCGAAATACCCGTCTGACCGGCGCGGGTTTTGGTTTCAAATCTCCTGTTTCGACAGAACCTACCAACTGACCTGGCGAAACCCCATACATAAAACTCAATTTAAGAAACGTCTCCAATCTTCGCGCAGAATCTCCGGTCTTTTCAAACCGGACAATCGTATCTACATGAAGCCGGGTTAGCTTTTCTTGTTCTACCCGGCTTAACTCGGCTATTCTGTTTAAATACTTCGCGCGCTCAGCGGGACTTTTGGGACGCAGGTTACGAATAAGAGAAACCGACTCTATTCGAAACGACTGGGTATCAAGTAAACGGTCTATGGAAACGCCCAACTCCCGGGCAAATGCCATCACAATCGCAATGCTCGGAACCCGCGGGGCGCGATCCGATAGGTATTGATCCGGAGCGGTAACAATGCCTTCTCTTCGAAGCCGACCTGTAAATTTCGCCCGGCCTTCCGGCTGCTTAGAAACTAATTGCCTTAGCCGTTCCGGCAATCCTTGAACGACCGCGCCAACGCGTCGATCCATTTCATCGCGACTTTTTGGCTGGTTTGCTTTAAGCAAGGCTTTTGCGGCTACTTCGTCTCCTTCCAACTTCTTAAACAATCGATCTAAATTACGCGGACGTTCGTTTGCCGGCAACCGTAAAAGCTCCTGATACGCGGCCTCGGGACTACCCAGCGCCGCCACAAACAACCGTTGAATAGCAGCGGGCACCTTGGCTTTCCGAATGATCGTTCTCTCCAATCTACGTTTTGTAATTCCTTCCTGAAATAGAATTTCACTCGTACTATCTGCAGACCGTATAACCCCGTCCGCAAGTCCCATGTAAGAGCGGAACGCGGCCATAACGTCTTTAGGATATCTTCCATCCACGTTCTCTACCAATTTCCAAAATTCCCTCATCTTGCCCGTATAGTATCGGAGCAAGAACTCAAGCGTATTTCGCCGGTGTTTGCTGTCGCCCTGGCTCCAACCCCGTGTTTCCGGATTCCATTGAATGTGGCTGACAAGCTTTTCCGGCGCCCACTTTTTAACCTCTTCGAGGTTCCATTCCGTCCTTTGAACGCCGAAGCCCACCTCTAACTTTAATCCGCGTTGTTGAATGATCTTTTGTGCTTGTGAAACAAAAGCCCGTTGAAAGACGGGGTGGAAGGAGAGAAGCTGCGGCGCCAAGGTATGTTTAAGCGTCTCCGGCACGAACCAACTCTGCGCTAAATCGGGCGAAATAATTTCGGTTTCCTTAGCCATCCGATCGGCATAGAGCTTGGAATTGGGCGACTTGCTAACTTCGGGGAAAAGACTAACGAATGAAATGCCCGATTCTTCCAACGCTTTTTCAAGCGCCGGTCCGTGGAAACCACCCGTAATAAGGAAGGCGCGCTTGGTACGCTTCACTTGCTCGACCGCATGGCGCGCCAGAATTTTATTCCTCGCTTCGGCGAGACGGTAAAATTCCTCCGCGGAAGCCGTATTTAAAGAAGCGATGGGCGAAGAGCCTTCCGCAGATTTGTATTCGTACCAATCCTTGGGCGTCATTTCCAAACGGACAAGCTTTTGAAGAAGGAGGAGGGAGCGAAATTTCCGATCAATAAGCCTTTCGGCATCACTACGGAAAAGTTTCTCTTTAACGGCTCGTACGAGCTCCTCTGCTTCGCTTGAAAATATCTCTGCGTTAAACTCTCTTTGGAGTTCTGAAAGTTTCTTAGCGTAACGATCGCGATCGTTTTTTCCCGCTTCCATCCATGGAATATCGAGTAATGTATTTAACACATGCATTCTGAGGAATAACCGGATTTGTTTTAAATGATCGAATTCGATTCCCAGCTCTCGGGCGCGGCGGCCCAGAGCAGAGATACTTTCAAGTGTTGGAAGAACATCTCCCCTCCAATATTTCCCGCCCATCAAACGATCGAACTCAAGAAGATCTTTATTGAAGATCTTTTCTTTCTCGCGGGCGATGCGTTTCACATAATCATGAATAATGTTTTCGTTTTGCTTTCGGAATTTACTATTTTCTATAAAGGCTTTCCCGTGGCGCTCGTATATTTCCTGCTCTTCAAGCCCGATTAATCGATACTCCTTGGGACTTACAATAGCTTCAAACTCCGCGCCGGTGAGTTTGGCTCGATCCAGGAGCTGACCCGCTAATTCTTCTTTTATTTCTGCGTAAGGCAACGCTCGAATGGAAGAAAGATCGGCCTCACCCGTTGCGCCTTCCAAAAGCATGGTCTCGATGCCAAGGTGTTCGTGATAATAAGCAATGATCTTACCGATATTGCGTTGTGTTTGAGGTTCGGCGTGGACGTCGTGAATAAAAACAACAAAGGGTTCGGGAATTTTGTCCCCTTCGCCAACCAAGAATACGCGGCGAACGGTTCCAAATTCGGAAGGTACATCAAACGGAAGAGTGGATTGCGCGGTAATTTCTATATTGGTCGTCACACCCGAGGCTATGTTCGTCGCCAGGAATGTGAATAAAGTCAGAAATGCCGTGATGCGTTTAAACATGTTCACTGGTTTACGCGGCGCGCATGACCTCCTTCACTGCCTGCATGGCTTTCATCAAGCGAATGGCAACATCATGGCGGAAAATAAATCCCCCATCCGCGGAAGCCGAGTAAATGTCGTGAGCGTCGCCAAGCTGCTTCCAAAGTGAATCGAATCCGAAGATCGCCGCTTCCGCCATATCCGTAGAAAGTTTTGCCCAAGCCAATTGCTCATCGAGTGAATCGAATCCCATGGAATAAGCGATGCCGAGAGATTGTTCGGGCATGCTTTTAGAAAATTGTTTGGCAAAATTCGAAGGATACATGTAAACGGTTTGCCGCGCCTGCGCTTCGGCCGTAAGCAGCCCGTCCCCGGCTTTATGAATATGGGAAGGCATGGATTTAACCAAACGATCGATTTCTCCCGCATGCGTAATCAATCTAAAGCGAATGCGTTCGGGATTCGGAATATCCAATTGAACCACCCGGCGTTGTCCGAGCGCCAAAAGCGCATCGCCCTGGCCGGGCGGGGCGTTGATCAAAATTTCCATCGAGAGATCGGGATACGATTTGGCCGTCAAAAGAAGCGGTGTTAATTTTTCAACCGATACTTCGCCGTCAATGAATGCCGCAAGCATACCCTGACCGCGCTTATCCGAAGAACCGAGCTTGGCCAAAATTTGGCTGACCTGTTCTAATATCCCGGCTTTCCCGCCCGACTTTGCTAAGGAAGATCTTCTCGCAGCAAGCTCCCGTGCTAATTCATTCATAACAACGGGTGAAAATACCGGCCGCCCGGCCTTATCGGTGGTTATTTGCTCGGCAATCCCGAAACCGCTTTCGAGCAGTTGTTCACGTGAGAATTTCTTTCCGGCTATCGCTTCAAAACGATTTTCTTTTTCCGTCAAGTAAATTTCCAAACCTTTAGGCGGCGCACTGATAACTTTTTTGGCGATGCCAAAGCCAACGGCTTTTTCGACCAAACGATTCATCACATTGGCCGTGGTTAAGGAACCGATTCCAAATTTGCTGGAAGCAATCAATCGCACTTTATTTTCCGCGCCTTCGGAAATGCCGCCTTCGGAATCAATATCAAAAAGAGCTGCGTCCGTTCTCAGATCTTCCAACCGAATGATATTTCCCCTGTTCGCCGTATTGAAAATAACCGTAGCTTCACGTACAAATCCGGAAAGAACATCTCGATCTGTGTTGGAGCGGGCAACGAAAAGTGTTCTGGGATTGTTCTGTAGTAGCCTCAGGATGAGCGGCAAGCCCTCATGCCCCGTTCCTATTACGAGCACGTCCTCAGCGGGTAGATTTGTGTGTGCGTTCGCCACCTTAAATAACGTCTCGGCTGTATTTGAAGCTTCCGAGGAATCCAGCAAAGGATATTCCGAAGCCAATTCGGCTTCGAGCCGTTCCTGCACCGGCAGAATTTCAATAGATCGCTTCTGATCCGCAAATGAAATTTTAACTTCAAGGGAACTGGTCATATCAATAAATACGGATGGGCCTAGATTACTTACACCCGTGCGTTCCAAATCAGCGGCACTGTTTAACAAGGTAATACTTCCGGCACGCAAAAGTTTTCCGCTCTTTGACGGCGTACGCAGAGATGTCGAATCCGTCCTCCCGTGAAGAAGCGCCAGCATAAGCACCGTCCGCTCAAGGCCCTTTCCGACAATGACATAATTTGGATTTTCGGGGATTTCTAGTGCGGCCAGGGACTGTACGATTGTTTTGGTGAGTCCCGTCGTAGTCCAATGATTGGGAACAATTTCACTTCCTCTGGCTACATCGTCCGAGCGGGACAACGTTAAAAATGGGCGAACGTTGACGCCTTCGATATTTTTCTTGGGCAGAACAGCGGAAACAAGTGCACGGTAATCCGGCTCGGCCAACCCTTCACGTAATATCACAATGCCGCGAACCGACGGATCTTGATTCCATCGTTGGATAATTACTTCCAGTTCTCCTGTCGTTCGGCCGCCTGTTTTTTCCTGAATAATATTTACCCGGCTGTTTAAAGCCCGCGATATGTAACGCCTCATCGAGCTCAAATAGGCTTGATTGCCAACATGATCGGGCACGAGAACGGCCAGAGTCGGGTTAGCTTGCCCAAGTTCATCCAGCTTCCTTAATGTAGCTTCGGTTACCGGTGCGGCCAGATCTTTTCCGCGTAAAATTTGCGCCGTCGTTTCCGTCCCAAAACCGATCTTGGCAGAGCGACCGTCGGTAGTGTTACGACCCACATAAATTCTGAAAGACAAAAAATTATCGTTCGTTGCTGAACGCATTACCGTAGCATCAAACCCGTCTGCTTTGAGAACGCTCCGGCGCATACCACCGGCAGGAAGCTCCCGTTTACTCATCTTCAAAACTTCCGCGCGCTGGATTAATGTATCGAGAAACGATTGGAATGAACCAGCCATCGTTTCTATCTCCACGGCGGAAATTCTTCTTGTCTCATTCCAACCGGCATTTCGAATAAGATCGATACGATCAACAAATCCAATACGGGGTTTGCCGGCCATCTGTTCGGGAATCTGTGTTTCAAGCGAAGAATCCCAACGATGGCCAAACCTTGGCATCAGGTGATTATTCCTTAGGTCCATGCGCACAACTTCCGGCGCTCCTTCGGGATAAACTTGCCCAAGCGTATATAAAGCTAATTTAACGACCGAACTCCAATCGCTTACGGTGGGAAGTATCTCGGGCTCGATCGGTTCTTCGATGGGCAGATTAAGCGAAACCAAAAAATTGAACGATTCACGATCCTTGGCCATCTTAATCTGCGTAGTCAATAGCTGATCTTCATATATAGAGAGAGTTTCTCCGTGCGGCTGCAAGGCAATCCAAGCCACATCTTTAGCAGCGCTCTTGCCCTTAAGCCAGGCTGAAATCCATTCGAGATGCTTTTGAAGAACGGCTTCCAGACTTGTTCGGACGGCCGGAGATATTCTTGCAAAATTTCTTAGCTCGACCGCAGTAACGGGATATATACCGATGCGACCTTTCAAAGGCTGAATCGCAGCAGGTTCTAAATCTTCAAATCGAACGCCCAATTTATCGATGTGATTTATGATTTTGCCTTTTTTGGGAAGGAAAATTACCGCGGTATTTACGCTCGGGCTTCCCTCCCAACGGCGCATCGCCCTAGCAACCAGTTTTTGGCTCCACTGCGGATCAATGGCTACAGCTTCGGCAGGAGCATCTACCGCTGAGCCAAATCCTTTGGGCTCAGGAACTCTAACGATTTCCTGTCTAAGAGCTTCGATTTTTTCATCCAGCTGTGAGAATTTCTTTTTAAAGGCCCGCCTTAACTTTGATGCCATTCCATGCGTACGCATGTAACCGAAAATTTGATAATAAACGACACGCAAAGATGTGTTTATCGAATACCAATCCCGCACCGAAAGCGGTTCGGCCGAGGAAGCTTGATGCTCCTGGATAAGCTCTGAAAATTGAGTATCAATATAGGCAAGATGGGATTCCGTGAAGCGGCGCGAACCTCCGCTTTCGTTCATATACTTAATCATAGAATGTGTTCCGTAAAAGAAAATGATCAGGGAGACGAACGGGACAATAAAAGAGAACGCATAGCCTATCCACACCAGCCAGAACATTTTCCAAAACTGATTTTGTAATCGCTTTTGTTCGGCTTGTCTTAGCAGATCAACGGTATCGACATCATGAATAGCCTTAATTAACTTGGAACCGAAACCACTTAAACCTTTAAACTCGGCTGTATTAAAATGAATATCGGCGTAAAATCCTCCCTGTTCCCGCCTGCCAAACGTGACCTCAAACCGGGGGTCGAGAATGGGCATCGCAATCTCGGCAAGCGAGGGAAGTGCTGAAAGTTTGTTTTTCCTGGAAAGAATTTGCCGATGCAGATGGATCAACTCCTCAAGTAATTTTTCCTTTAACTCTTCCAATCGCTGTTTCCCAAGTGTAGATACATCTCCCTTTATATGAAAACCCATTTGATCAAATCGTTCTTCGCCAACCGTAAATTCAGGAAAGGCCGAATGAACGTGGGAAGCGCCGGGCAATTCGACTTCGGTTCTTTTGCGATTAGCGAACCAGCTCATGCGTCCATGCTGGGTATCAACAAATACATTTTTTACTCCTTTGGGTACGAGAGGGAGAAAATGTTCTACAAATCTTGTCAGTTCGATAAGCGACTTGCCGCCTATTTCCACCAACCGCACGGGCGGCAAAGCAACAGCTCGGGGCGTGGACGCCACAACTCGAACCGACCGCGGTACCGCAACGGAAGCCGCTACCTTCTTCCGTACAGGAAGCTGAATCGCAGGCGGTGTTTGATCGTGGTCGACGTTTCTGTCTAATCGATGCAATCGGCCGAAGGTAATCGGGCCGATTCTTTCAATCTGCAGATGAGAATCTAAAAATACCTTGGCTACTTTCCCCCTGTCGGATTCTTCGAACCTGACCGTAAAATTGTGAAAGTCTTTCGCTCCTTCGACGATTAACGTATGCTGGAGAGGAAGCGCGATATCGAAAAGTTTTCTTCCCCGGAGTACTTGGGTATCGGCCGCATTTTTAATAATATCTTTTGATTCGGCTGCATCACCGGCAAGCCCTTCTACCCTGACATTGATTCTTTCATCGACAAATAATTTAAACGGGGTATCCGGCTGGGCAGAAAAATCCGGAAAAAACTGAATACGTACCCAACTAGGGCTGCCGGGCGCCGGGGGAGAAATTTGTAAAACATATTCAGGATCGCGCACTTCGATCGAATACCTGGAATCTAAAGCGTGCCGGGCGCGCCAAAGCGATCTTCGCAGTCCCTGCGAAATATGGGGCAGCTCGGCGTTTTGGATCAGATCCGTTGCTCGCACAATGAATCGATTGGCATTGGACCGTAAAATTTCGAGTTTTTTCAAGTCGATATGCTCTTGGCTCATCGTTTCTGACATTTCTTTCGACACGCTTGCAAGTTGTCCGGCCTTTTCCCGCGTGGTCGCCTTCATTTTTTCCATGGAATCCGCCAACACAGCCAAATAAAGGGCGGCCCGTCTAAGGTCGCCGAGTTCCAGGAAAATGCCCGGCCCCACAAGCGTTAAGCTGTCTCCGGCCTTAATTCCCCATAAAGATAGATGTTCTTCGGCACGGGCGATGAGCCGGCTGAGTCTTTCTTTAATGGCCGGATCGTATTTGGCTTGCCAGAGCGTTCCGTCATGGCTAAGAACGAATTCCATTAAATGCACAAAAATACTCCACCCTTCTTTCTGCCATGCGGTTAGATTTTTTGCTTCTCCACCTTTTATAATTTGGGCATCGAGAATTTTCCCGGCCATTTCCAATTGATCCGCCATGCGAACGGCAAGCCGTGAAAACCGTTCAAACGAAATTTGCTGCGCGCCTAAAACTTCGTTTAACGCGCCCTTCGTTTCTTGCGAGCCCAGCAAAGTATGATGGGGTTCGATAGAAAGAGAAATTCCGCCCATCTCCCATTTTGTTGCAGTCACGTAAGAAAAGGTATCCGATCTTTTTTGTCTATACACGATCGTCTCTCTTCCCCGAGCTAACCTGTGGTCGTTGGTTAAATCATCGCCGGTTACATAAGCAAACGTCCGCGCAAGCTCATACACGTCGCGTTCGAACCAAATATCATTGCCGGAGTGGTAAGCAGCTTCGCCGGGATGAGAAAATTCGATTTTAACCAAAGGCTTATTTTGAACGGTTGTGTTTCTTAAAAATGTCAGTATGGGAAGAGGAAGATCGACTGCTTTCAAAGGTTTGGGTATCACGCCGAACGCAGGAGGAGTATCGTAAAGAACAAGCTTGCCCGCCGAAACATCGATAAGAATATTTTGCTTTGGAAGTCCTTTTCTATAGTGGGCTTCTAAAACCGCATCGATAACGTATTCCGCGAGCGGCATGAATTCACGCGCGCGTTCATCAACGGCGGAAACCGGAGGTAAAGGTAATGCTGGCGCTTCTTTCTTTTCAGCCGCAGGAGCGAGTTTACTTACAGCCGGAACAGGTTGCGGCGTTGTCATTCGTACTCGTCGCCGTACCGGCCTTGCCGATTGAGTAGCTACCGGTTGCTGCGCCGCAACAGACGCTATATGCACCGGTTCTGGCTCTCTTGGCGGTTCTGGTTTTGCAGCCGGAATTTCATCAAAGAAAGGATTCAGCGCACCGCTCAAGATCAGCCATTCCAACATATCGGGCATGGTCATCTTCCATGCTCCATCGGAAAACATTTGCATCGTCATGTTACCCAAAAAGTCTCTACGGCTATCGACTCCAAACTTTGTTAAAAATTTCTCCCGATCTGCCTTAGACAAGGCTCGTGCGTGCCGAATGACATTCATAATGGCATCGTGAATGCGATTCTTATCCCGAATCTCGACCAATGTTTGAAGCATGTCCGTAAAAATAAAGAGATTGAGTCTGTATATCAATATCTGACGTATTTCTGCTTGATCCGCGTCATCTGAATCAAAATGCGATGCCAACCACTGAATATTTTCTTTCTCAACAGACTTAATCAGATCTTCAGTTAAATGTTGCCCTCTAAGTTGAAGCAATGTTTGGACCCGGCGGCGCAAATCTTCTCCCTGGGCAAAATTTAAAACACGGGCAACCAACTGAGCGGGGAAAGGTTTAGATCGCGGCACCAACATATCTGGTTGATGCAAACCCAGCTTAGGCCGTTGCCCAACATACGCCATACTGCCTCTGTTTAAATCTGTTTTAACTTTCTGAATGTTAGACTCGGTACTTTTCTTAAGCCAGGTTGCATTTTGAAGAGATTCAAAAAGACTCGTCTGAACCCAGTCCGCAATGGGCTTATTCATCACTTCGCTCAGGCCTTTTTGGAAAGGCTGCTTCAATCCCTTTATTTCACGAATTAAAATATTTCGATCATGGTCAAGCTGTATTCGGGCCGAAGCAAGCTTGTCCGGCGAATCAATGCCGGTGTGGTTTAAAGGCAAAGCGCCTATCTTTCCTTCCCATTCTTTTTGAAGAGGCGTAAGAACGCTTTCGGTCAAGTCATTGACACTGGGTCCATAAGGCTTAATCACTTTGTCGAACATGAGAAAATCTTCGGGAATATGAGTTTGTAATTCGTTTACCTGCTGCCGGAGCGCATCCATCAGCGTTTGCTTAATTCGGCTGTGATCTTCGACAAGCTGGTCAATATCCGCCAAAAGTTTTTCTAAGGAGGCCGCTTCGACTTCTTTTTTCTTTCTTTCCTCATCTGCGGTCCTTTTTTTAGCTTGAACGGCTCCCCTATCTTCTTCGCTCAGCAGCCAATCGCGATAGATCAGGGCATCGTCTTCCTCGCTGAACAAATAGGTAAGTAATCCGTCCCGCGCTGCGGACGTACGCAACATGAGCGGCAACCCGGACACCGTGTACCGGCTTAATATGTCTCTTAGCGCGTCCCAATCTCCCGGTTTGGCCTTGTCCAATTTTTGCGGATCGGTGAGAAGGCCAAGCCCTCTGGCGCTCAATTCTGTTTTGGCAAAGGTGGGGAGAATTTGAAGCGTTAGGCTCGTTATCGTTTGGCCAAGAAATTCAACGGGCTTGCTGAATGCAATAGTGCGGTCTTCTCTTCCGGGAGAAACTTTTTGAATGAGGTGCCTTTTCTTCGAATCGTGATAGAACTCAAAAATTTCTTGCATTGCTTTGGCCTGAATACCGGGATCTTCTTCAAATCCAAGAACGCCGAGTGATTCTGCCTGATTTTGCGTAGCTCCGTTAAACACAACGCGAATGGGTTGGCCGCCGCCCTCGGCGATTAATTGTTTCAATTCATCCATTAAAGCATCGATATCGCTCGAACCGTCAAACTGCGCCGGGAAAATTATAAATTCTGCTGTCTGCTCTGTTCCGAATCCACTACCACCGCCTTCGGCCTTTTCCTTAGCCTTGGCTTCGCGAGCCCTGCCCGCCGCTTTGCTCAAACGTTCATTCTCGGATGCACGATCGGCCATGGCAAAAGCTGTCCGTCTTTGGTAAAACCGCACTCTTTCAACGTTTCGCCAAGTGAAAAGAATTACTGCAAAAACAAACGATCCAACCACCGAATAAACTAAGGCCCAGAGCGATACTGCGAAAAACGCTTGGCCTTTTAAATATTCCAGATAACCGGGCTCGATAGCTTCCTGAATAGCATACCGACTATCAGAATTCGCTCCGGTAAATTTATTAACTACAACGGATTTCATACCGATATCCGACATCAATTTATCCCGTCGAATCGTAACTCTTATCGAGTCGGACGGAACTTCGTTTTCTTCGGTAGATCTCTCCTCCGTAACAATGATTTTCTCGATGGATTTAAACTCGGTTGGATCGGCGGATCGCGCCGCGTCAAGCCCTTTCATGATAAAGAATGCAGCGTTTGAATCCGGAACCCGATCGTCAATTTCAACACTTCGCGCATAGGCCTTCACAATATTTACCGGATGCGGTTCACCTTCAATGGTCCGTAAAGTCTCGTTGTATTTATTCCGCGTTGACAAAACAACACCACCCATAAGGGACAAAAGCAATGCAAAAGCGGTAAGCCGCGTATGATCGGAAATGAAATAATAAATTCTGAAAAGCCAGTTAATCGACCAGTGCTTTCTCTTATAGACGCCTCTTTCTTCAATAGCTTGTCCGGCAAAATGTCTGTATGCATCTCCCGCCGCGTCCCGTCCTTGAAATTCACTCTGCTTTGCTTCTTGAAGACCTACATCCTTTGCGGATTGAGGACCGGTGGGCCCTGTTTCCAATTCCTGGACGTCATACGTGCTGCCCGCCGGTTCTGCGAACTCAATCTCACGCGCATCCACAGGCGGTTCAAACTTATGCACTGAAAATACCTCGATACGGCGCGGTTTGTTTTTATTTTTACTAAAGACAAAAATTTCTTCGGTCTTGGGATTAATAGCGATACCGTAATCTTTTTCCAAGTCTATCCCGCGCAGCGGCCTTTGGTCCGGATATACCATCTTCCGACCGGCCGTCGCGAAAAACATACCGTCCGCTCCCTGCCCAAGAATAGTCACATAGACGATAACTTCATCGTTTTCTTCCGCACGTTCGCCTTCGATAAGGAAAAATTCATTTTTCTCCGTTTGAATAACGTATTTCTTTCTGAGCAGGAGTTCGCTGATTTTAAACGAATGCCAAGGTTCCTTGGCATTCACACCGAGTTCGGTAACCGCGGGCTCAGCCGTTAATTTTTCAAAAACATCCCCTTCCTTCGCTGCACCAAATCCGGAAGCGGCGGTGCGAAGCGGGAGGCGGCCTTCGTAGAGCAAATAAAGCAGATCTTCGGTTTTATTCCACTTCTGCGCGCGGTCGAACAAATCCCGGCTGAACGTATTTATGTAGTAATCGGTAATACCAAAATATTTCATGGCTTGCATAAATTCTTTGAGGCGCTTCGCGCTGTCAAATTTGCCTTCGTCCCTGCCGTCCACGCCGAAATCAAACATGAAACTCGTAATGCCACGACTTTTCAAATATTCGATCTCATAATAAATCTGACGCATTGACGCATGAACGCCGCGCACCGATTCCTGCAGCATGCCGACGATGTGCGCGTAGCCTTGTTCTTTAAATTTGCTGATTACATTTTCGTAGGCCGGGTTATCGAAAAATTCCCCGGACCGGATAGCCGCATCCACGCGGCTGGAATCCTGCGGAATAATCCGCCCGTCGGCAATAACCGCCGTATTGAATTCGGTACTGCCGATTTGCTGGGGATCCCCATAAATAATGCGAAGATTTCCGTCCGCTTCTTCTTCCAACATAAACCAACGGTCGTTCAGGTAAGGGCTTCGTTTGATGATCCGAAGCACCTCATCAAACGAATCGAATTTCTTTGAATCCGTCATTTCCTTCGGCGGATCGGATGAAAAATCGTAATAAATTTCCGTCAGCGTAACGGAGGGTTTTTGAGCGCGCTTCTCTTCTACAACCTTTATTACTTGCTCGCGCGTTAAAATTTTATCTGCCGGTATTCCCTTTTCTTTCCCGCCGCGGAGGCCGGCCATAAAACCGGAGGTGGGCAGAAGCGCCATCTCAAAATTTTCTCTGAGCCACCGTAACGTCGGCGTCATGCCTTTCCGAAGGGATTGTTCAACGGCATTGAACGGATTTTCCGGATTGCCCAGGGCATATCCGTCGAGAAGAATGGTGAGTACGGCTTTGTTGGAATTATTGGATTGATAACCGGCAAGAAAGCTTTCACCCGTCATTTCAGCGGGTTTTTGAATTCCGGCCAACTCTAAATGGGTCGGAGCCGCATCTTTCTGAAATCCCCGTGTGCGGTTTAAATTTTGAATTTTGCCGCCGGCCACGGGCTTTCCGATCTCACCGATTCTCGAATTTTCAAAATCAATGGCCCAAAAAGGAACGTCGTCGGGCGTATGGCCTGGGATGGATGCGTCATCGGCAGAACCGTGGTCCGGAACAAGAACGAGCGCACCGCCCACTTCCTGAACGGCTTCCATAATAATGCGAAGCGCTTGGTCAAGCGCCTGCATCGTATAAAGAAGCGAGTCAAATCCGTTTCCTTCGACTTCTTTGATACTGCCGTCCGGCTGTTCCACGTAGAGAATCACGCGGTCGTTCAAATGAGTCGCCGATACATGCGTGGCCAGATCTCCGGCATCTAAATTTACAAAACCACCGACTCCTTCCTTACCATGTTTCCTGATTTTCTCGGCGATACCTTTAGCAACGCGAAACATAGACAGAGCGGGATATCTCCAATAGTCCTGATTTTCTATTTCGCCGGTACCGTCCTGTTTTCTAGGCATAGGCACCTGAACCAAATCCAGATCTTCGGTTTCAAACGGTTTTTCGTGGCCGCCGCGGACTTTGGGAGCGAATTGATTTTTTTCCTTACTGAGGCCGATGACGAACCGTCTTCCATTCTTCGCATACACTTCGGGAAGCGAGTTTGCGTAATAAACATTCGGCACTAAATATCTGCCGTCCATTTCGGGAATGTAGTGACCCGTGCCGACAATCTCTATTTTTTGCCAATCTTCCGGTACAAAAAATTTCGTAAATCCGGGTTGCAAAGCTTGCATGGGCTGTTTTACCCGATCGTGCCGGTAATCCGTAAACCGCGCCGCTTTTCCGGGTCCAAGCCGGCGCACCGGCCGCCCGCTCGCATCCACGGTGATCACGGGCTCTGAAAGGCCGTCGGAAATTCCCTTTTTGATTCTCGCTCTGGTAGCCGCAAGCGTCCCCCGGAGTGAATGTACCTGCGTTACGCCAAATCCGGCGGGCATCAGCCCCGATCTTCGGAAAATTTCGGGCAAGTCGTCTTTCCGCGACATCGGCGTGAAATGAAGCCCGGTAACGCCGGGCGTGTTTCTTAATTTTTGAATTTGTCCCACCACCCAATTAATGCGGAATTCCCTGAAATATTCCTTGCCCTTCTTTTCTGCTTGGGCGAATTGCTTCCATAGTTTGTACGTGTTTCGCCAAGGCAGGAACCATAGCCGGTCGCCAACGAGTCCGTACCAGAACTTCAAATTGTTTGATGAGGCAGGAATAGCAACGCTCACGATTAAGGGAACTTCTTTGGTAAGATCCCGCCCTCTGAAATTTCTGAGCGCGGCCATCCATTTCCCAAATTGCTCGAAATCAAACGTGGGCTGTGAAACGAGAGCGCCCGGACGGAGCCGGTTTTTTCTAGCGACACGCTCCGGAGCATCTTTACCGGGATTGACGGCCAGCCAAACCGGAATTTCCCCGTCGATCAGACGGTCTTTTTTCATTCGATCGATCAGTTCTACGATTTTCTCCGAATTCATTTCGGGCGCTTGAGCCATACCGGCCTTAACATAAAGTTCGGCGAACCCAAAAAGGCCGGAAAGGCTGAACTCTTTCGGTAATGGCCAGACGGGCCATAGCTTTCCTAATTTGTCATTCCCGCGGACGCGGGAATCTATGTCCTTAGATCCCCGCTTTCGCGGGGATGACATAAGTCTCGGAAATACAGCGGTAGATCGTTCGAGAATATAAAGAACCGAACCGGCAAAGACGGGTCCCGTTTTCATTAACATTTGAAAATACTTCGACGATAAAAGCATCCGGAGCGGCCCGCCGCCCGAGATCACTAAAAGCGCGGCGGCGCCTTTCTGCCGAACCCGTTCTAAAATTTTTTCCTGTACCTTTTCGGAAGATCGTAGGTGCCCGGCGACATGATAGATGCGGTTTGGAATGCGGTCTGAAAACCGGAAGGTCTGATTCTGCTCTCTTGCGACCTCAGAAGTCACTTCGGGCGGAAGATCAGTGAAACTAACTGCGTCAAAACCCAGCCGGGCCAAGAGTTCTTCGACGGCTTCGGTATTTTCACCGCCCGGCCATTCGGCGGTGACGGTGAATTCGCCCCGGTCCAATTTTTCCTGAGCTTTCAATTTATACGGCACGGCGACGCGGAGCACTCCGGTGCCGATCCCTTTAATACTGCCGCCGGCATGGCGGACATATTCCCCGGCCATATCAAATTCGGCCGAAGCCGAAGGCCGTATTTTTTTTGCCACGGCTTGGAAAAGTTCGGCGTTAAGCGGCGTGATCAGGCTTCCGTCCATCCGGAGGATATCCCGCCTATGCATTTGATTGTCGCCTGAAAGCTGGGCAAAAAGATCGATCATCTGCATGTATCCGCCGGGTGCGAGAAGCCGGAAACTGCGGCTGAAATATTTCAAAGCCTCGGTATTGATGAGCATATCGGCGTCCGGCGCGTCGCCGAGCATTTCTTCGATGACTTGTCCTAGTGAAAAACCAAGCTCGCGGTTTTCGGAAGAAAATCCATCATCCAAATTTTTAATCGGCCGGAGTTCCCGCTCAAAGCGGAGGGCCTTATTCCCTTCTTTCGATAACAAAGACTTCCAAGCTTCAAAGGCGGGAAAATCAAATTCGGCTTTTCCTATTAAGAATTCGACTTCTCCGCGATCGAGCGCTTTTCTGAGCCGCGCTTGGATATCCCTTGCTTCCCAGCCAACCGAGGCGAGAAACGCCTGCACGGCCGGATTGGAAGTGTCCACAAAAAGCTCTACTTCTTCTTCGTAGAAGCGCCCGTTGATGCGTTTTATAATTCGGGAAGCCATCTGATCGAAAACATTGTTGTGAACGAGAAGATTAATTTTCCCTGCCAATTCAAGCGGGCGGTCATCGACCGTATAGAAACGGTCCGGAAATTCGTCGGGCTTGTAATAAACCCGCTCGACTAAACGGCCGTAGCGGCTTTCCAGCTCGGCTGAAAACTGGCTGTGGAGAAGAATTTCTTTGGCGAATTCAATGATGTAGACTTTCTCGATCCGTTCAAAAATATCCTGGTGATGCGCTTCGATTTGCTTCAGCCAATTTAAAATAAGCTCGGCTTTGGCAGCGCCGATTTCGGCTAAACGGATCTTTTCAGGAAGAGGGCCTTGTTTACGCAAGTGCGCCGCCCATTCGTCAACGCTCGTACGCATGAAAATTTCGTGATGCTTGGGTTTATCTTCCCGATGGCCGCGTTCGTGATCATCACCGGTCTTTGCGATCCAAACATCCAGGCGTTTCCAGAAAAAATCCCGCGAAAGCTGATTGGCGCCCGAATAATTAGCCGATTTAAAATCTTCATCAACCATGACAACGTTCCCGTCGAGAATCGGATCTCCAAGCGCCTGCGTAAGCATGTTTTTGAAATTACCCATATCGGGTATTTCGTTTGAAGTGATCGTAATTTCCGTTACCCGTTGATCGGGTACATGAAGAATAGAAATCGGCGCATCAAAGGAGGTAAATTCCTGAAGCCGTCTCAATTTCAGACGAATTTCCCTGCCCCGCAAATCACGATGCGTTTTCGATGCTTCGTCTACATCTCCGAGCAAGCGGCTTAAATCTTCCGGCGTCATCGTACGGAGCACCGAATCCATCAAGCGAATGTGAATATTAGAATGTGCTGTCTGGAATTCGGCGAGCAATCTCTTATTTTCTTCCGCGTATCCCGCCTCCGCACCGAAGCCAGCTTCGGCTTGACGGTCGTTTTCTCCTTCAACAGATTCATCGAGGTGTGTCTGGGCTTCTTCAACGAGCGCCTCAAATTCGCCGGTATCCATGATCTCTGCTTTCACACCTTGTCCCCTAATGCGTGCCTGGCGCGCTCTCAATTCACTAAGGAGAGTGCGTTGGCGGGATCGATCGGAAGCGCTACTCGGAGAGGCTAACGCCTTATCTGCGGCAAGATTTTCGAGAATTTCGTCTACCAAAGCAGTCGAATGCGAGAGAAGCGCATCGTCGAGATGCGCCGAACTTAACGCCTCGTCTAATTGTGCGAAATCAACACTGCCATCTCGCTTTATGAGACCAGAATTCAATCGATGCAAAGCGGCTTCGGCCCGATCCAGCTCAGGCTGCGTGACGGGTCGTAATGCTTCCGGCTCGGCGTCGGGCGGAGGAGTACGGCCGGATGATTGGTCTGAGATTGCTTCGGCTCCTGCGGAGCCTCGCAATGACGAGGTTCCAGAGTCTGCTCCCAGCGATGCTGGTTCGTCATTGCGAGAAACCTCCGAAGGAATCTCCGGCCACGGTTCCCTTGCACGATCGGCATACCATTGCAATGTAGAATCATTCCGATCCGGCTCACCGATTAAAAACGGTTTACCCGATGGCCTATTCCACCATTCGCTGAATCTTGTCCGCCAAGATTGTTTCGCTCCTTTGCTAGGTGCCGGCTCTGAGATTGCTTCGCCCTGCTTCGCAGGGCTCGCAATGACGGCTGTACTGTCATTGCGAGGCTCCGCAGGAGCCGAAGCAATCTCCGGCTTGCTTTCTCCGATCGCTTCTGAATTTTCAATAGATTCGACAAGCGCTTGGATCTCCGGCGATAAAGTTTCTTCCCCTATCAAAAGTTTCGCTACATTTTCAAGCGTTAACGGGACTGTATCTTCCGTTTCTTTAATCAAGGATGAATCCCGAATCAAGAATTTTTCCAGCCTTTTGCTATAAAAAGACACCACGCCTAAAAACAAAGTGAGCGAACCTGCAAACCCGAACGCCACCTGCACTACGATCGCCTGGAGCCCTTCCAGAAATCCGGAAGTAACAACGGCGTCAAGAAAATTAAGATAAGCCGTTATGACACTTGCACAAACGGCCAGCGCAAATCCTCCAGTACTTGCTTTTATTAAAGGCTTCAATTTTCTGAGGAGCTGCTTCCACCACGGCGGCTGATGCAGCCAAACTCTGTCCTTGCTGAATCTAAGTTGCCTGGAGCGTTCTTGAATCTCCTTGTTTTTGTAAATCCCCATCGCCAATAAAAGACGGCCTATCTTAAGTCCTAACTCCCTATTCGTTTGAATCAAGGCAGCGGCGCTTTTGCTTCTATTGCGGAAAATGTTTTCAGCTCCCCAATCCGAACTCTTGATGTCGAGCAGGACAGCGCGGATGATATCGAGCAAACGAGGCAGAAATTTGGCTGGAATAGAAATATTTGCCGTCCCAAATAAAATGTGGATTAAATTTACGCGCTGGGCATCGGTTTGGGCATGATGCTCCTTTGTATTTAAAATTTTATTCAAAACATTCAAATTATCACGACTTTGCGCGTGGATGCTGTCGCGAAAATTCGCGTATTCGGGACCTTCGCGCAGCCGCCCGACCTCTTCCGCTTCCGCAGCGTCCACGTCCATTTGGCGAATGTCGGTTAAAACAAGACGCACGACGTCCACCAATGAAAAATCATCGGAGGGATCGATCATCTGTTCGGGAATGGAAATTTCGTGATCGGCAAGAAATCTTTCGACTTGATAACGGCGGACGGAATCGTTTTCAGCATGCTTGTCGGTATTGACGATTTCATCCAGAAACTGGAGGGCGTGCTGCTTAACATGGAAGCGAATATCGCCCCTGAAAGCCTGGTACACAACATCGGCGCGTAGATTTTCAAGCAAAACTTGCCTCTCATGGATCCTCTCGTCGCCTAAACGATCCGCTTCCGCCGCCCGTGAGACAACGCGGATTACATCTTTCATTATTACACCAACCGGCTTAACTTCAATCACTTCGGAGACAAGATTTAGAAGCGGAGAGGAAACGAACATGCGATTTCCAGGTTCTTCCGAAGAACTTCTTCTGAATGTTCTCAATTCTTCGGGAACGCTAATTCCATACGATTCCAAAGATTCGATCATCTCGTCATGAACGTGTCGCAGAATTTTTATCTTTACTTCATCCGTTGCCCCATCCGGAGCCTCGGTAAGAAAAGCCGCAATAACCCCCGAAAGATGCGCAAGTTTTTCAACGTCCATTTGCCGCAAAGTTTCTTTGAACTCCCTTCGCCTGACCCACTCACGAACAGTCTCAAGAAGCGGAGATGAAGTAATAATGGGCTTTCCGGTTTTATCTCGAAGAATGCGTACGCTCACATCTTGATAAATGGTTCCAACCGGTATGCCTAAGGCGATCAAGGACTTGACCATACCCTCATGAACCTGGGTAGGCACGTCCACAGTAGCCGAAGTCATTCCTTCAAAATTCCAGTCCTTCCATTTAACATACTCCCCAAGAGGCCCAGAAGTAGAAGAACTTGAAGTTGCGGTTCCGTACTGCTCGGTTGTGATTCCCTGTTGATTTAGTGCTCCGAGAAGTGCCGCGATCGGATCTAGTTTTTCCCTGTCTTTCCGCTCTTCAAACTTTTTTAAACCATCTGTTAAGGTTGCCCGCGCTTTTGCCCATCGCGTTCTAACCTCTGCGTGATCGAACAAACCACTTGCTTCGGCAAAATTAGAAAGCGATGAATGCGTACGCGGAATTTGTGAACCATCCGGCTTCTGCCTTTGCGAAACCGGGACGTAATAGCCGATAAATCTCAAATCAAAATCTTCGACTGATTCCGGCATTCTGCTCGGCTTCACGACCACGGCCAAACGCTTCTGCAAATCTCTAATCTCACTTGCCCGGGTACGCCCAACAAGACCTTCAGTCGCGCGAAGGTCTGCCTCTAAAATCTGAGAGAGATCTTCAGTCCCGTAAAGCGGGGTGTGACCGGTATAGCCGGATATGTTTCTCGCTCGACGTACGCGGGCATGGTCGGGAGGAATATTTGTAATGGGTAAGAACGCGATCTTGTCTGCGATTACGGCGTCTTCTATAACTTTATTCCAATCCGTATTGGGATCGGCGAGCAGTGCTTCAATTTTTGCTTCTGTGTCTTGTTCTTCCGCCCCAAATCCGGCGGCATGATCTTTCATACCGAGCCCCTGCGTGAGGAAAGTCATCTGCGAACTATTCTCGACAAGACGGCGGCTCAGGTAACCAAGACCGGAAACCAAATCGCCGTAGGGAATGTAGTCGCGCACGCGATAGCCGAGCTCCGCCACCGCACGCTTGAGCTGCTCGGACATGCCGTAAAGCATCTGGAATTCGATTTGATCGTCGGAAATCCCATAATGGTTCGCCAGTATCATGGCCTTCGCGATGGAGCGCGCATTGTGCGTACCGAAAGCCGGCAGAAAATCTTTGTGATGCTTCAGAACAAATTCAGCGGCGGCTTCGTAGTTGGCGTCGGTGGTATCCTTATCCTGAAATACGGGCGCACCGTGCACACGTTCGTAATCATAATAAGCGCCTTTAACCAGCCGCACCGGCACGCGATAATGATGCGCTTCGGCCCACGTGCGCAAATCTTCCAGCACGGGAATGGAATCTTTGAAATAATTCTGGATCACGAGGCCGATCCTTAAACTTCCGTCCGAGTTCCGATCATCGTCTGAAAACGCATCGTCCTCGTTTTCTTCCACCACTTCCTTAAATATTTCGAGCGTGAGTGCCCGGAATTCATATTCTTCGGCATCGATACGGATGAACGCGTCGGATTTCGCGGCCTCAATCAAAATATCGGCGAGCCGCTCCTTGGCCAGTTCTTTTTCCTGGGCCAAATCGTGGACGAGCGCCCGCAGTTTTAAAGAAAGATGAACGGGCGGGGTCTGTCGAAAGCGCGGGTATTGGTCCTCGAAGCGCCCCATGACGGCCTGAAAATCATTGTGACGAAACGCTTCGAGTTCCTCAAGAACCCGGCGGTAGTAACGGTCGGCCGCTTCCGGTGTGGGCGATTTATCGCCCACCAAATCCAGCGTAAATGCGATTCCGGTTTGAAGCCGCGCTTCCAGAATTTTTTTGACTTGATCAAAATTTTCATCGGCCAAAATAAACCGCCGTGCGATCCAGCGAAAGATGAGGCGCGTAAGCGGAAACCATCTAAGGAATCGCCAGAACGGCTCCGGGCCGGTCACCACGTGCTGAATGAGTTTAAGTCTGAGGGGCCCGGCGATGCCGAATCGGATAACCGCATCACGGATCAAATCGGTGATGGGTACGCCCCAGCGAAATGCGCGGCGGCGGTGTTCTTTTTTATTCCGCGCCTCCGCTTCCAAAAGCGCCCGCGTCAAATGCTGCGTACTGGTTTCAATTTCACTTTGTTCCCCAGACGAACCCGCGCCAAATCCGGCGCTGCGATAAACACTTTCGATGGAGCGGCGGACAAGCTCTTTCTGAGAAATCTCTTCCGTTCTGCCGTCTAATTTTAAGTCGAACAATTCGGTGTAATAAGAAAGACCAAAGTCTTGGTCGAGCGCTTCGAGGAGTTTGCCTAAATCATTTGCGGTGAGATCTGAGAATTTATTCTTGCCTTCGTGAATTTGATCACGGAGAAACTGAGCGATCTTGGTAAAGGGCGGCCCGCGTTTTCGCTCAAATCTCTTTTCAAGCGTTCGGAAATCAGTTTCGTTCCCCGGGAAATTCGTTTCTTCAAGATAAAGCAGTGTTTGAAGAGCTAAATACGTGGGATTGATAATTCGATTGTTCTTGGTTTCGCCGAACCGCTCTTCGTCGGGATTATCGATATGAAGCGGCACGCGGCTGACGAGATAAAGCTTCAATCTCTTGGCCAACGGCGAACCCCGGATTCCGTTAATGATCGGATTTTGGCCAGTGCGGAATTTGTCGCGGATACGGTTAAAAATACGTTCGGGATCGTATTCTAATTTCGGATCCTCGGAAAATCCTTCTTCGCTCATCAGCCCACGGTACTGAATCATGAACTGGCTAACAGTACGCATCTCCCTAATGACATTCCGGGCGGCCTGAAGTTTACGGAGAATTCCGGTGCTACCCGCAAAAAGCGTGTCCTCGCCGACCGCCGCGCGAGCCTCGGCCAAGTCCCTTGCTTCCATAAGCAGCCATTTGACTTCTTCAAGCTCCGGATCGCGGAAATGTGCGTGACCCGAAAAAGTTTTTAGCTCTTCGTAAACATGACCGTAGAGTTTCTTTCCGGCGTCGGCGATAAATCGGTCGATGTTGGCGGTCAAAAACTTCTGACGAGCTGCAAGATAATCACGGCGCAAAATTTTTAGGTAACTTCCCTCTTGAAGCGCGCGAACAATGGTGGCTTCTTCCTCCATCCGGTGCTCAAGCAATTCAACGGCTTCACCCAATTCGATTATGCCGCTGCGAATCAATTCCTCGCTGTTGGCCTCAATACCTTTAACATTGTCAAAAATCCGGTGGGCAGCCAAAAGATGTTCTTTTGCCTTATTTTTTTCCTCCCGGCTGAATTTAAGCTTCTCCGACAACGCGAGAACGCGTTCCTTGGAATAGCGCAGATGCTGTGCCCATACTGCACGATCAAGACCGGGCAATTCCGTAAGCAGTTGATCCAGAAAAAGAATTTCTCCTTCGATGCCGGCGAGCATTTCGAACCGGATGAACCGGTAATCCTCAATTTCGCTGTCGATAATATGATCAAGCGTGCGAAATGCCTTGGAATAATCCATAGGCCCAAGCCATCCTTTCTGGGACTCAACGCCGCCGAACCGTTCCACATGCCTGCCCATGTAAATGCGGATCTGTTCGGAGCCGCCGAAGATCTTTTGAATTCTCCTTGTGCCGCGATACTGCATTTGCCGGCGATAAAGTTGTGCGCGTTCATCGTGAAGTAAATCAATCGCTTCGTTTAACCGGAGAAGCGCTTCGTCCCATTGCTGCCCTTCCAGAGCCGTGATGACTAATCCTAATTTTTCTTTTGCAGTCTTGCGATTCGGCAGCTTCTTGACTGTCGGCGGAAATTCGCGCGCAATTTTTCTTAGTGAACCGGCCATGCGACCGGCTGCTTTTACAATGTAGTCACGCCTTCTCTCGACTTCGGCACCTCTGCCTTCAATCATTCCATTCCATTGCAGAACAGCCGATCTGAGATGGACTCGCAAACCGTAGAGCCGGTCATAAATCCCCTTATCGCGGAAAATCGGATCGGGAATGTGCTCTCGTCTCGGCGCGCGTGCGCCGAAGCCCAAGCCGGATTTTTCGAAAGCTTTGGGAATGGTTATGCCCTTCATGAGATTTTGGAAAAACGGCGCGGCGCGGCCTAGGCCGCCGTCGGCCAATGTATAAACAATATGCGCCCAAATATAGCCATACCAATCTTGCTCGTCCGGCTTTCTGCTCCACATTTTAAGATCGGAGGACTCAGAATCAGATCGGGCGACGGCTTCTTTTCTAGCCACACGCCGGACAATAGCATCAAAATTTGCAGTATTTAGCTCACCGCTTTTCAATTTTTCAAAAGCTTCATCGAGTTCTGCATCCTCCAATAAAGCCGTAGGCTGCCACTGCGCTAATTCCAATCCCCGGAATGCCGCAAGCGACGCGGCCGCATCTTTACGGCGCGTAAACACGTGCATAAATTGATATGCGGTCTTCACTATTTGTTCATAATAGTCATCTTTGAGAATCGAGTTTCTCACTAAGATCGTTCTCTTTCCGAAAATTCGTACGGCTTCGATCGAAGGAAAGTCGTTTTTCCCACCCGGCATAAACCTGGTCAAAGCTCCAAAGGCCCAATAGAGAAGCAAAGGCAACGGCGAGAGATAAAAAGTCCAACGGCCAATATTGATGAGCCATGAAACTCCAAGATTAGCCATCAGACGGCCAGCAAAAGCGACGACCAGGGCAGCAAATACACCGGGCAGATTTCTCTTGTAAAAACTACCGCTAAAAAGAAGGTTTAACCCGCCGGCCTGCTGCACGCTAAATCGATCCGACGACTGTTGAAGTGTTTTGGTTAATCGATCTATTTCCTGCTCTGTTATTTCTACCCTTTTTGGAAACGCTGAAGGCAGCCACTCTTCGACGCGCCCTTTGTAAAGAATGGCTTCTAAAATACTCCACGCGCCGGTTTTGTCCCGGCCCTGATACTCGCGCGTTAGCTGCTTAATCGCTGCTTGGGTAAGCACGCCGCGGGGCTTTTTCAACCAACTATATTTAGGATCCCCCATCTGCATCTCGTACATAAAATTGCCGACGAACTGTATTAACTCGTCGGGCTTGTTCTCCTGAACATGAAGAAATCCAAGTATAGGCGTGAAATAATGCGCCGCTTCGGCAAAATGAGCCGTTAAATGCTTCACGTTTTGACCTTTGGCGGTATTCACCACATGAACTCTTTTTTGTCTACCCTTACGCCATGACGGCGCTTTCTTTGGTTTGTCAACTTTCCTCTGCATGGCTGAATACAATCGATCTACGATCCTATTTACGGCGTACCCAATGTCGTTTCTACCCAGCGTAGATTTTCTAAGCCGTCTTATGTCCTCCAAATTTTTTCTGAATATGTCTTTATCTTGTGCTACTTCCGATATCGCCAACATCCATTTGTCCGGATATGGGTGCGGCGGATTCTTGAGGAATAAGGGGTAAATAGATTCATAGTATTCCCACGCCAAGCGGTCATCGTCGAGAAAATCGAAAACAAGACCGTGGAGCCACTGCGATACCACCGCAATTATGTTGCTTGAAAATTGTTCTTCCAACTCTTCCGCGGTCTGCATATGTGTGATTCTCCTGCCAATCGTCCTGGCTCGAGATTCTAAATCCTCTTTCGCGCTCAACAGCGAATGTATAGCCTGCGCATCGTCCAACGACTTGCCAAGAAGACCGATCTCTGTCGATATGTTTTGGAATTCCGCTTTCGCGCCTGCCGACATTTCCGATGCCGTTTCACGAACGGATTTTCCTTGAGCCTGCTTGACAAGCTCATCAAAAATAAGCAGACGAGCAGAAGTATTAAATCCCGTACGCGTTCTTTTTTTGTTGAGCTGCCGCGTAAGGTCGAGGCGTAAGCTTTCCCGTCGCTCGAGGAGCTCAGCTCGGCTTTGCTCGAGTTTAAGCTCTTCCGATACGCGCGCTTCTTCTTGATGCAACATGAGAAAATCATTTTCCGTTAAAATCCGGGCGCTCCGTTCTGCCCTTCCCGAAAGAGCGCTCCGAGCGAAAAGGTCGACCGAAGATTCATCCGGTAACCGGTGCGGGACTTCTATAAATTCAAAATAGGATGAAAGAAAAGACCTTAATTCATGAATTGTTGCCGGATCAAACAACGAATGTTCCATCGAATGCAGTAAGGCCGGACCTCTAGCATTTAATTGTTTCAAATCGATGCCGGGACGAAGCATGATGCGAAAAGAATTTATTTTTCTTCCTAATAAATCGACGGTACGGGTAAACGTGAAATCAAAATACCGGTTAAGCGAGACATCCTGATCGCTGCCTTTGGGGTGGGAAACATCTTTGATTAGACCGTCCTGCGAAAACCGAATAAGCTGTTCGACAACTTCTGCCGGAGAGCCTTCTCCGGGCGGAAAAAATCCAAAAGGAGCCAGCGCTTCCCTTTGTTTAACCGTTGCAGGCACAACCGAAATACGTACTTTTTTGGGCGACATTTCTAAGATATCTGAAATAGCGCTCGTTACATCCGACAAATCAGAATCCCGGCTCATAAGGAATGTGTATTCATTAAACCGAGCGCCGGACGTAAATTCCACATCCGTTCCGGCTTTGGCGCCATGGAAAAATTCCTGTATTTTCTCAGGGGCAGTTTTCTCATCCACCCACAGCTCTTTAGAATGAAGATGTCGATCGAAGCGAACGAGAATAGGAATGCTTGGAGGCACTTCCAACTCGGCGAGCTCTTCCGGATTTAGCTTACGCCCGAGCAAATGTTCGCGAAGCATGATAAGCATCGGACGAATGCTTCTGTCGTGCGCAGATACGAAAATATTTTCGCCTTGTGCAATGCGCGGAAGGATTTGTTCCATCAATACTTCTTGGACGCGTTCGGTTACATCTTCGGTACTTTCTCCGCCCGGAGGTCTGATCTGCTCACTACTTGCCCGAGAGCGCCATTTTGCGGCTAATTTTTTGTCAAACACCTTAGCAACGCTTTCGTTCTGCCATCCCGTAAGGTCACCGAGAGACGTAGGCCGGAGCTTCCAATCTAAGATCCTAGGTATGTCTTCGTGTCTTAAACCTTTGAAAGCTGCTTCTCGCGTCTCGTCGGCGCGGGTGAGATCGGATTCCATCACGAGGTCAAAATGAAAAGGAGCGGCCGCTACTCTTTCGAATGCTTTCCTAATTTTTTCTTTTCCCGCATTGGTGCTTCGCGCATCGTGCCAGCCGGTCCATTTATGGATATCCCCAAATCGACCCCAGCTAATATCGCTATGCCGGATAAACGTGAGAATGCCAGGACGTTTGGCCGTGGCCGAAGGAAATGGCGGGATCGCCGGCTTTTTTAAAAGATCCTCTAATCCATTTTCAGCCCAGGCGCGTTCGGCCTGCCTTACAACTTCTTGGGAAACCTTAATGCTTCCGTAGGTGTGTTGGGTGACGATCTCGTGAATTTGGCGGGCAGCGGCACGCGGATTTCCAAGCCTATTGCCCTTCGCCGTCTGAACTAATTTATGAACAACCCCGGACCAATTAATGCCGATTTCTGCCAGCGCCGAAGAAGCAAGGGGCGCTTCGTGATGCTGCAGCCATTCGTAAAGCGCTTGTCTTTCGGAACTACCTTTGCTCAACCTATTAAAATAACGGCTTATATCGACAACAACTCTTTTGTCGTTTGTCAGCAAACGATCGTGAAATAATCTTTCGAATTTAAATGTACCCAACGTCAAATCGGACCGGGCCGCAACCGATCCAAATCCGGCGCTTGGAACCGTGACCCACAAAATTTCTTGATCGGAGTAAAACCGGTAGCCGCCGCTCGCTTTCAAATAGGTTTCGACGTATCGCAAAATCTCCGCTTTGCGGCGGCGATCTTCCGAAGGAAGAACCAGTGAAATTAAATCTGCCATTTCCTGGGCCGTCCGTTTCGTGTGCTCGATGCGAACATTTTCGACATCAACGGCGTACCCCCAACTTCTCAATTTATGTTCCACCGTTTCTTCGGCAACAGGAGCCGGAGCGCGGCTTGTTTTGATGCGCTCACGGAAATGAACCTGATTTCCGGGCGAAGAAACGTTTGAATTAAACACAATGGCAACGAAACCGCCCGGCTTCACAATACTCAACGCTTTTTTGAGAAAGTCTTCCCGCTTGTTTCTTGGTCTTTGAAATACGACGTGAGATAACAAAACACCCGACATGGGCACTACGGCACGGAAATCTTCAAGCTCGGAATCCAGCGGAATAAGCTGCGAAAAAGTATTACTTAATTCTTGAACTGCACTTAATCTATGAGGTCTTGGTTCCAAAACTAAAATTTTTCTAAACAAAGACGCCAATGCTCTGACCATCTCGCGCGACCCCCCGCCGACATCGACAAGATACGCATCCTTCTCCCCCATGAGAGCAAGACGCTGTGCCATCCCAGCGTGCAGCTTTCTGGCGAGAAAAAGTTTTTCTTTTTGCTCCATCTCGTTGATCTCAGGCTGTCTCCACCGTGGACTCACTCCGAACGCCGCTCCTCGCGTTACTTTGTCCAACTTATCCAATCCGTGATCGGCGTCGGTAATGATTTTTAGAAAATCATTCACATCGCGGCCGAGCCGGGCTTGGTTATTGATCAAATAAGAAACCAATCCTTCCGGATTATCTAAATCTTCTTTTGCAAATCCCGCTTGTTCGGCCAGTTCGCGAATGTTCGTGATGGATTTAAATTCAAGAATGCTTTTTCTGATTTGCTCGATATCCAATTGCTCTGCGGCCAAAAGCCCCTGATCCAATCCGTACATCACCAATGTTTTTCTATAATTATGGATAGCCCATTCATAATCATTCCACTTACCCGCCCGGGAGATATTCATGACGAGCCACATTTGCCGGCGAAGCGTACCGTACGTTGTTTCACCCGGATGCTGCAACGCTTCTTCGGAGGATAATAAATGCGATACGACATGGACAATCATATGCATTAATAATATGTAAAAAAATCCGAGGGTATGGGGATGGTTCTGCATACGGCCGATGCCGTCGTGATCTATCGAAAGAGGAATGCCGTTAGCAAAACCGATGTTGTCGATATGGGGATCGTATTTCCTCATGAAAATATTGGCGACAAACATGGCAGAAAATGCTTTCGAAGGATTGGATTGCGGCAGATTTTTCGTGTCAATATTGGAACGCGTTACGACGCGCGTTAAATAATATTCCGGGAGCGGCACCCGAAAGATCGGCGCATGTGTGACTTCTTGTTCGGTTATGAATCGAATTTCAGTCAGATTTGCCCGGCCTTCGGCAAGCAAGTACGCCAACATTTCATTTTTACGGTAATTTCTTGTTGGCTCTGTATCGTCCTCGGGAGGAGTAAGCTTTTTGACAATCCAATAAACACCGTTCTCATCTTTGAGAAGACCGTCGTGAAAAATTCTTTCTTTGCGCGGTGTCGTGATCCAAGGACGTTCAAGAAGCGGAAGCTCTTCTTGCGGCCGGCTTTGCTTTATACCTCGTATAAAATTTCTTTTGTAGGCGGATTGGCCCTCATTTATTTCTGATGCGATGTCCTGATAAACTAGATCCTGCTCATCATCTGAGGGAATCGTATAAGCATGTCCGAAGCCTGCGGCGGCGATTCTGGTTCCGGCGTCTCCTTTGAGTGCTTCCAGCAAATGCTCAGCATCGGTAATAATGGCGGAACGTTTAGCGGCTTCGGCAGAATTGCCTATAAAATTCCGTGCAGCTTGGACTTTGGGACCCATTGAGCCGGCGGGAAATTGCCCTTCGGCGAGGAATCTTGCAGCATCGTCGATCGTTAGTTCGCTTAAAGATGTTTGGTTTGGTTTTCCAAAATTCAGAGCGACGCGGTCAACGGCGGTCAGAATCACAAATTCACGGGCGCCAAGTTGATCGGCAAGAAGAGCGCTCGTGAGATCTTTGTCGATTACCGCATCGGTGCGGACAATTCCGGCTTCGTCAAAAACAGGAATGCCTCCGCCTCCTCCGGCGATGATAATGCTATCGGTTTCGAGGAGACGCTTGATTTCCTCAATCTCGACAATGCCCTTGGGATTCGGGCTTGGCACCACGCGGCGGAAACGGCGGGCCGGCTCTCCGGGATTGACCTGCTCTTTGATAATCCATTCGGCTGTGCCGAGATTTAGTTTCCATGTTTTCTTGCCCGAAGGATCGAGACCGATTTCTCCGAGCGCACCTTTAGTTTCAAGCTCTTCCAACGCGAAACGGTTTCCTACAAATTTGGTGAAATTCAAGGGAGATGAAAATTGCGGGTCTGCTGGATCTACAACAACGCGGGTTTTGACGAATTCGATCTTTCGCTCGATGCCAAGCTCTGCGAAAGCTTCTTTAAATGCTTCTTCCATCCAACTAAAAATAAGCTCTTGGGTATATTCAACAAGATCGGCAAGGGACGGAGGACCGCGGACGCCCGTAGCGCCTTCCTTCCATTTGAATTCTCCTTTCTCAACCATTTCCATGAGCTGCCCGACTTGCGGGCCGTTGCCGTGGGTGATGATGACTTTCCGGCCGGAAGCAATAACTTTGGCGATTTCAAAGACCGTTGCCCTTACAATTTTTTTCTGTTCATCAAAACTTTCTGTTCCTTTAATCTGAAATGCATTCCCGCCGAGTGCGATAACAAGCGGCGCTTCGGTTACGCCAAAACCTGTCGGCGGTTTTCCGTCACGAATTCTTCTAGCAGCCCTTCGAGTGGCGCGAAAGGCTCTTCGCGCATCATCCGTAAGACGGGTCAAACCGCCCGGCTTCGCCTCAGAAACAGCGAAGATGGGTTCGCGTTGTTCCTGTAGTTCAATAAGAAAAGCGGTGAGCGAGTGAACGCCCAGCTCGATATATTTACTCGCAGGCCCTGGCAGATATTTTTGGGGAATAAAACCATCAATTACGCCTTTGTAGATAACCGCAAGGCCGCTGACTTTCCCATTGCTTGACGTCATCGGACCTTTAACTTCTACGACGACTCGATCCTTTTTCTGGGAATCGTTTATCACTTCCAAGCCCGTGCGAGCTTCGGATATTCTGCGTCGCAAATCGTCCAGTGTCGGCGCCGGAAGCATTACCGCAGAGCCGTGGATAACGATGCCCTGCTCTTTTTCTAAAATAATGAGCGCCCGGCCGCCAAAGAGTTCGTCTTCGACAAGAATGCTGTCGTAGCCGTCTTTTCTAAGATCGGCTTCAAAACCGGCTTTGGCCTCAGCATTTGTTCCAAATTGCTTCCAATCGCTTTGAAATTGAGAATGACTTTTATACAGCTTCGGATTTTGCACACGTGCATATACTTTTAAAATAGTTTGATTTTTTCCGTACCATCGCGCCCTACTTCGAGCATGCAAAACGGCTTGTTGTTCCGACTCAACTAAATAAATGCTTTTCCCGGGGCGCCTATGCCATTCGTGCGTAAAACCCTCGTTACGAATGCCCTCAAAGTTTTCCTCGGAGGCCACGTAATACAAAACTTTTCCAAATACACCTTCCGAAGCATAGGCTCTAGCATTAGCTTCGGATGCAACCGGCTTCCATTCTTTGGCTTCACGGGTAGCTATAGGTTTGCCAAAATTCAACTCGTATGGAAAAACAATAAGAAGCGATTGGCCTCGAGCAATGGCCAATTGATTTTCTAAAGTATCCTGAATCAAGCCTCTTGGCCCGCGTACCCAACGGTCGCTTATGTACACCGCTAAAATCTCGGACGGTGCTAACGGTGACTTGCCAAGATGCTTGCTGAGTTCGGATAATGCTGAATCAATATGGTCGAGCGGGGCCGCAGAAAATGTAATTTCGTACTCGAAGAATTTTTTGCCGATTAAATCGCGCACTTTTCCATCGTCTATCCAGGCATTGGCTTGTGCCCGCATGGCGTTTACGATGCGCATCCTGCTTTCGGCTCCCTCGCTTTCCGCTTTTTCCGGCTTGGTAGCATTGCCAAAATGAGCGCTCGTATTTACGGCTGCATCGCCGAGGGATTGGCCAAATTCGTAGCGATATTTAAAAAACATTTGATCTATTTCGGTAAGGGATTGTAAAAAATGTTCGCGATGCTTCGTAAGCGATAGATAGAACGTGATGGCTTGAAGTTCATTTCCACCGCCGTAATAATGGAGAATGTCGTGCGCGAGTAAACGAGTATGCGGCCAGCCGGCATGCCGCTTGAGTTCTTCGATGTCCGCCGCCATTTTCTGTTCTTTTAGATTGCGGATCGCGCCGAAGCCGGCGGTGGGTGCTCCTCTGCTGACGGATATATTTTCGCGCTGCAAAAAGGCCCGGAACCCGCGTTCAAAAGTCTCTTTGTCCATCGTCCACGTGCCAATGACCTGATTGAGAATTTTATGCATTTTGGCTGCAGATAGGCGGCTTTGCATTCGAAAGGTAAGGGACGGATACATCTCGGAAAATTTAATCGTATGGAAAAGCTCGGGCATATTTTCGAAAAATAAAGACATGGGTCTGTTTCCATCGTTGCTCCAGAAGACTCCTTCCGCCCAAACAATCGATTGAGAACCGAGAATACCTTTTAAGACTTTCAGATTTCTCGCTATGGATTCAAAATTCGCTTTCCAATAAGTGTGCGGCTTATTGATCGTTAACGAAACGGTTCGCAGCGCGCGGGAACCGACAGCCAAGCGGGCTTTAAAAACCTTTTCACCCGGATATTTAAGAGAGGAAGAATAAAGGTCTAAAACACGCCGAGCCAGGGCGCGATTTTTCTCGGTGGTTTGGGCAATCACATATGTTTTGTTCCCCGAGTTTAATAAATCAAGCGCCAGCGGAAATTCGAACATGGACGCGGCGTGAATCATTTCGGATTCTCTAATTCGCCGGCTTGAGGAAACATAGAGTTCGATGCCCGTTTCTTTTTGAATTTGGGCGGCCCAGGTTACGAGAGGCATAACGGTACGAAATTCCAGGGGAAATCCAGTTTGAATATCGGTGTCGATCATAATTTCCCGGTCGGCTTTGCGCACGCCAAAGCCGGCCGTGCGGCGTTTGATTTCGTCTAGAATCGGTTGAGGATATTTTTTCCGTTCCAGAATCGGTATCGCGTTCGACATTTCGCGTGTGACCGGCCCTTCCCTTAATACGAAATCGGATGTTGGAGTCGCGCTTTCAGGCGCGCTGAACCGTTCTTCAAAATGCCCATTGAAAAGTCCCGGCTGATGTTCCACATCCACAAGCTTGGCATCGGATATGTCGTGCGTACTTTCGATGCCAAGTACGCCGAGTTTCGCCAGATAAGGAAGTGCGGCTTCTTTGATGACCGTTCGGTCAAACGGATTGGTGCCGCGGAACATTTCATCAAAAACTAGGAAGATTTTCGGGTCGGCTTCAGCTGCATGAATCATTTCAAGCAGCCTGTCCGTTTCCACATCGTAAAGTGATTTTTCATCTTCCAAAGAATCAGCTAGATGAATTAGCGACATAACTTTCATCGGAGTTAAACGCATAGCCTGCCCGCGAATGGGCGAGCCAATTTGCGCCAAAATAATATTTAAAAGAATCATTCTCATGAGCGTGGATTTGCCGCCCATGTTTACGCCCGTGAGAATCATGAACCTGCGCAGCGCATCGAACGAAATAGAATTGGCCACCGACTTTTCAAGCGGAATCAAGGGATGATGTGCATCCTCGGCGTGAAGCATCAAATCTCGGTTTGTAAAATTGAGATCGAGCCTTGGCTCTTCGCCTTCCAAAATTTCCGCAAAACTATCGTAGCCTAAATTGTCCACGGCCGATTGTGCCTGCGAGAAAAAGGCTTCCAAATCACCGATGGCGCCTAAAACGGCCTCCATTTCGCGTGTTCTATGCCGGTACATCCAAAGCGCGTTGCTTGGAGTCGGCCTGGCCATGAAATGAGCGAAACCTCGAGGCAGATGAGAATCTTCAGCATCGCTTAAGAGCCGGTAGATTTTTTGTAACCTTGCGGATTTTGTATGCTCCAGAATAGGAAGTATCTCTTGAATAAATTTACCGACGGCTTTCCAATCCCGACGAACCCTTTTCTCATAAGTAGAATCCTTAATAAAAATCATCAAAGGCATGAAAAATAACGCCGGAAGCGTCATCATGATCATGATCCCGGATGTATATTTCTGCATAACCTCTGGCGTGGCTATGAACACCCCTAAAAAGAAGAGCAAGATTCCGATGGCAGCCGAGAAAAATGCGTTGCGCGCTTTCTTAACCTCACGTTGGAAATTAGGCTGCCCGTATTCAGACGGATCGCCGTTATGAAGACCGATGGCCGCTACTGAAAAATTAGGTTTTTTCTCGGCGAGACTGCGAAATGCTGCGGTGGACATTTTTTTGGAAAGTTTTTTAAAACTTCCCTCCATGGAACTGCGAACGTTTTCGTTATGAATTAATTCCGAAACAACTTCTTGCCTATCCGCAATATCTTTGGAATTGAGAAGCGGATGCATCACCAACCGCTGAAGTCGAACAGCGCCGAGAACCGTTTTTGTCCGGTTGAGCTTTTCATACGCCTGTAAAACTCCCAAATCCGTCATCGTTCGGCTATCCAACGCAAAAAAAGTACCCTCTTCATCGTAAGCGCGTCCGCCTTCGGTAAGCGGCACTTTTCCGGAAGCTGTCGCTAGCGGAATGCTTGGTTCGGCTTCTTCAACTTTTTTAATTTTCTCTTCCGCCGATTCATCGCGCACAAATTCATCGCGTTGCTCGGCCAATTCTATGGGCAGCTCCAATTCTTTAAGCCGATCTTTTATGTATTCAAGTTCTTTTGTGAGAAAATCTTTCTGATTTGAAAGTTTGAAACCGTACATGACTAATACATTGACTAAAATAGCGTCCAATGCGATGACCGCCATAAAAATCCATTTGGGTATAGCGAGATAGGAAAAACTCATGGGTAATAGAAAGAAAAGAATGCCCAATACTACGCCGGGCGGTGTTAATCGATTCATTCTTGTTTTTATTTTGGTAATGTTTTCTTTTAGCTTTGTTATTTCGGATGTGAATTGTTCGAAACGCCGCACTTGTTGTTCTCGAACAGACGGAACATCAATGGCGGGAGCGGTAATCTGTTCTGCACCGAAGCCGACGGGATGGCTTGCAGATTCAAGCAAGCTTCGGCTTTGTTCGAGTATTTCAATGGCTCCTTTATGACCGGGAGTAATTTCTAAAGCCTTTTCGGCGGCAGCAACGGCGGCCGGATAATCTTTTCGCAGCCAATGAACGTAAGCAAGCTCGAGATAGGCTCCGAAATGACGGTTATTCAGAGCAGTAGCTTTTTCTAGTAGTTTCCTTGCTAAATCAAGCGAAGGGGTCGTGTGGCTTCGGGCAAGCTCTTGAGATGCCGATCTAAGAAGATCATCCGGAGAAGGTTCTTTTTTCTTTCTGTCTCGGGCTCCGAAACCAACCGCATAACGGCTAAAAAGTTTAGTAAAACCAGCTTGGAAATCCGAACTGGGCTTGTGTAGATTTTCAAAAAGATAATCCAGTAATTGCTTTGAAATATCTTCAGAAAATCCGGAACGCAGGTTAAGAACAACATGCGAAGATACGTAAAAACTTGTTGCATAATTTATGAAACCAGGACGATCAATTACAAGAGCATCAAAAATATCTTGCTCGTCCTCATCTCCTTCTAGATCCGCATTGCCGCTGCGGGAGCGGCGGTTTCGTTCAAGCCATAAAACGATGCGACCTCCAAGGAATTTTTTTGCCCATTCGACGTTATTCCCAATATTGTCCTCGTTGGAAGATGCTAAAAATCTTTGCCGGTCTGCAAGATTGTTTACAACGTGCTCAACCGTCACAAGAGAAATACCTTTTTCGACCATACCTATAAACGGCAGCATTTTGTCAAGAAAAAGCCACCTGTCTCCATAGGCATGTCCCGAGTGATTATCAAAACCAGAGTGCTCGAGCGCATCCTTTAAAATGCTTAAAGCGAATTCAACCGCCGGTTGTGAACGTGTTTTTGAGGACAAAACAAGTTCGGCGTGCTCACCTTTTTTCAGCTCAGGGCTACCTTCCATAATCTCCATAGCACTATCGAGGGAAATACTTTTTCCACCACTTGAGTGTAAAATTGCTTTAATACCATATGTCAAAAGTTCGCTTCCCAAGTAAGCTAAATGAGATGATGGAGCGCCGTGCATCCGATACGCCATTTGAATTTGCTCACGCGCTTCAACTTCGCTTACGGTGCCGAAGCCGGTGCTGATGACTTTTGCGCGGCCGTTTGAAAATTGAAGACTGATATCAACCGGTGCTTTGCCGAATATTCCGGCGGCAACGTGCGCATTTAATCTACCGGTGGAAAGATTTTGGATGCCAAATTGCGTATCTAAAAGTTCGTTGGGTTGGAAATCGCGGAGATCGGAGACCGTTAATTCGTTAGATGCTGCCCCCTCGATCATTTCGCTTAGTAAAAATCTTCGCGTTCTCGGCAGATTCCCGCCGAGCGACTGAATAGCAGCGGGAGGAAGCGAAAGCAAAATGGATTCGATTGTACTGCGCCTTATCCTGTCAAAAATCGTCGTGTGCGAGCCCATGATATTACGAAGATAATTCATGCGGTTCTCGCTTACCTTTTCAACGCGCGGCGTAACGACCGCGTACGAAATTTGCCTGCGCTCCAATTCTTCGGTAATACCTTGGCTATGAAAACCACCGGTAATCAGAACGGCGCGGCGATTTTTCTTTCCGTTCAGTTCTTTCAAAGCATTGTCGATCAGAGCGGCTTCACGGGCTTTGGCGCCTTTATAAAAATCAAACGCGCTTTTCTCTGTCGCGGTCATGGATTTATCTATGTGAACGGTTTCGTGCAATCGGCCAAGAACGGCCGCGCTGCCGAAGTTTTCTCTGTGGGATAATTCGTCCACTTCTTCCCGGCTAAGCTCAAGCCGAAAAAGCCCGGCAAGTAAATGAGCATCCTCAAGCAAATCGAGAATTTCTTTCTCGGCAGCTTGTTTGGCTAATTTTTCTGTCAGCCGGCGAACCAATCGGCCAATTTCTGTTTCGAGCGATTTAGTTTCAAGCTCATCACGAAAAATGGCCTGTGCCGCGATTCTTGAGAGTGCGGGAAAATCATTAAAACGGATACGCCCTTCCGAATCCGCGTGAACCAGTTCCAATAGTTCGCGCGGATGAAAACCGGCGGTTTCGTTTGCATCGGGATCGCCGTTCTCTTTTAATCCGGATTTTTCAAGAGCGTCAATTACATTCGGGCTGATGTTTTGTTCTTTAAGCAAACGTTCGAACCGCTCCCAATCCTTCGTACCCTCTTTCCGATCTATTTTTGTCTGCATTTGCATGAGCAGAGCAAGCCTTAAAAGCTGCGGCCACTGGAATTGCGCATCGGCGTTTGTGAGATCCAGATTCAAATGTTCGCGACCCATTTGAATCAATAACTGCGCCAGCGGATAAAAACCGTCGTGTTTTTCTCGGAAATTTTTCCAGCTCAAAAGTAATTTCCGGAGTGCTTCGTTCCCGACTTTTTGAATGACTTCACCGGTTGCAATATCCACTTTCCTTAAAAATCGCTCGGAAGTCATCCGGCCGGCCATCACACGCTGAAAATTTCTTAAATTAGACCGGTACAGCTCGGGTGTTTCGATACCGGCGGCGCGGAAGGAAGACGGTCCGGATTCGGAGAGAAGAAAAAGTTCGGCTCCCGTGAGAGCGCCTTTTTCGGCAAGCCGTTTAGCGAAAGCTAAATTAGCTTCGGGGCGTTTAAAAAACCGGAGAAGCTTTGGCTCAACTTTGCCGGAGGCGCCTTCAAGCAATGCGGTATCAATTTGATGATGTTTGTGTAAATACTCGAGAAGATTTTTTACGCTTTCCTGCGCCGCATAATCGCCGTGCATGGTTTGGATATGAATAATCCACGGCGCAAAAGGATCGGGCGAACGAAAGGTTTGCTGAACGGTGCCCCATTCTTGCGGAATGGAAAATTCGGCAGGAGAAGTTTTGAATTGGATTAAATTAAAATCGGGAAGGACCGGTGCGCTTTGAGAAACGCTTGTCCATGTAAATACGAAGCAGAGAACGGCTCCGATCGTTCGAAACCAAACTCTATGCGTAACGTGATTCATGCTGAAAAGGGCTATCCTTTCAAAACCGAAGTATTTTCACAACCTTTTTAATGCGCTGTTGAAACAGCGCAAAAAAATACTTCTGGATTTCCAGAAGCGCCCTTTTTCAGATCTTCCATCTAGCTTTATATTAGAATTAAGCTCTTGGAATTAGTGAGAAGTATACTATACAAATTAAGAGGGAACAATCTAAAATTTCCAGTTTATTTTACATATAAGTATATATAAATAAACAACTTATGATTAAAATAGTTTGGATTTAATATTGGTCTGATAACCAGAGAGGCGATCCATGGATGGATTGCTCCGATATGAGTCGTCCGGTCGATGGCCACGACGGCCATCAAGCATTCATTCGGACGGTTGATATCGGAGCTGAAATTGTGAAACGTGGACCCGAGGAGGATCGAACTCCTGGCCTCCAGAATGCAAATCTGGCGCTCTCCCAGCTGAGCTACGGGCCCCATGGATGGGCCAGCTCCGCGAAAAAACCAAGCCGCTAAGGATTAGCGTCGCTTGGCCTAGCGCCGGTCGGGCGCTTGGTTCAGCGGTGCCGCGCGGTCGGCGCGGCGGCTTGTTTCGCGGAGCGAGCCCGCCGATGAGCGCCCCAGATTCTACTGACGGGTTGCTAAAAAATATCCGGCTCATCGTGAGCCGGGCTGCTTGGACCGTCAGGAATTTGGGGCGATTCATCCTGAATCGTGGGCCCTGATGGAATCGAACCATCGACCCCTGCGTTATCAGCACAGTGCTCTAGCCGCTGAGCTAAGGGCCCTAAAAATTATAAGTCCCGGAAGGCGCGTATTTTATAGATGAGCGCTTGATTTGTCACGCCTTAAAATCTTCCTTATTTCACGCCTGAATCACGTGAAATCCAGCCAGCATTTTACTCATTTTGAGTTCTTTTTCCGCCGGCAGGAAATCAGGATTGAGGGCGAGTGTTTTCTCAAACATTTCTACTGCGCTTTTAAAATCTTTACGCCTCGCAGCAATCTTTCCCAGAAAAAAATATCCGTCGTGAAGATCGGGAGTGTACTCCAAAACACGCAAAAACGCTTTCTCGGCCCGATCGTACATTTCCAACCGGAAATACAAATAGGCAACCCAATAAAGCTCGAACGGAATCTCGCGGGGGCGGAAGAATGGAAACCGCCGCCAGAACCAATGCGGTTGATATGCTCGCTCAGTCTTTTCAAATAAACCTTCGATGTCGACGGCCGGTGAGAATTTTCCAATCAGCGTTTCGTTCGTTGGGGTTCGCTTTAGAAAAATAATTCCGCGCGCATCACAAAAGATAGCGGCCCATTCAGAGTGCTTGAATAAGTAAGGAATCAGCACGTCGGTTTCCCGCGATAGATGCTTCAAAATCACGGTTTCGATACCGTATTTCTCCACAAGCGCATCCCAATATTTTTCGGGCTCACGCATAAGATCAATATAATTCTGAAAATCTTCGGCGCCGCGAAACCACATCCGGGTATCGATAAATACTTTTCGTTCGGGCCAATGAAACATAAGATAACTGCCCAGATCGTAGCTGTTGAAAATATTTCCCGGTAAATCATTTGATTTTGCAAACGAGACAGCTTCTTTAAGCATCGTTCTTTCATAAAATCCAAGACCGAGCGCTTGGTAACCAGCCCTTTCGAGAACGCCACGATCGGTGAGCCGGTCAAAAGAAACAAAAATCATACAAATGCATGCAGCGACGATTAAACCTTTTTGGACAATTCTATGGTCGATATCCTTCCCATAAAGCAAAAGGATGGGCAGTGTTGCCATCGCAAAAAAACCGACGTGGCGAACGGAAGAAACAAACATGATAAAAGAAAGAATCCAGATCAATACCCACGAAAGCGAAATTCTTTTAATATTCAAGGCTATTCCTGAGATAGCGCCGAGGGTAGATAAAACAATAGCCAAGCCTGTGACTGGACTAATTTTACGAAACCAGTCGACACTAAGCGACACCCATTCACTCAAATTCTCACGCACAAATTTTCCATGTTCTTGAAAAAAGATCGGGATTTTCCAAACTGCATAACCGTACGGCGTAATGCCTGTAGCTACCAGCACAGCGAGAAATATTCCGGCTAACCCAATCTTTCGTTTTAACGAAACCGAAGAAAAAAACTCGCCGACCGAAAAAACTCCGATGAGAAGGATCCCGAGCGGAAAAGAAGCATGCGTATTGACCCAAAAAATCATGGTCAGGATAAATCCAACGAAAGCCTTGAAAATATTGAGCCCCCGCTGATATTCAAATAAAAGCCGCAAAAAAATGGCGGTCGAAAGAAGACCGAAAAGTTCGGCCCTGACTTGAAACCGAGATTCTGCAGCAAGCAAACAAAGAACTAGCGAAACGAAAGTAATGCTCGAAAATTTTTGCGTTCGAATACCTTGTAGCAAAAAGAAAATAAGCGCCACAACAAGAACCTGAAACAAAACTAGCGCCTTGCTGCCGCCTAAGAGATAAACCGGATAAAGAAGAACGCCCGAAAGCCAGGAGCCGTTAACCCACTGTTTGCCCTCGGTTACATAAGAATAAGGATCTGTTGCGGGAAGCCGACCTTCAGAAAAAAAAGCGCGGCCGTCGGAGAGATTCCACCATGTATCGGTCGTGATGATTTGGGTGAGCGTGAGAGAGAGAAAGAAAAGAAGGAAGAGAGAAGGAAGGAAAATTTTCTTCATAGTTGAAAAGTTTTAAAAACAAAAATGGCGAGGATAGACCTCGCCACTTAGTTTAGATTTTGTTTTTTGACATAGCCAATTTACATGTGCCCGCACTCTCCTCTGCCTGAACAGATTTGAGTGCAACCCCTTGCGGAGTTTGAAGACGTATCGATCGAGAGTTGAGTAAAACACCAAATTTTCATTATCCGCCGCTCGTTCGTCGACTGGTTGAATCGACAAATGCGACCTACTAGCAAATAATGTCTAGTTTTACTCCTTAGAAAGGAGGTGATCCAGCCTCACCTTCCGGTAAGGCTACCTTGTTACGACTTAGTCCCCCTCACTAATCACTCCTTCGAAGGTGCCCTCCTTGCGGTTAGGCAGCCTACTTCGGGAGCACTTAGCTCGGGTGA
>OBEQ011051122.1_pt1 | contig 47224 bp, 23 predicted proteins | sample 1670901 | NCBI WGS metagenome assembly OBEQ01 (sample SAMEA104232315, study PRJEB22302) | groundwater metagenome | biome: forest; feature: aquifer; material: groundwater | place: USA | collected 2011-08-07 | depth 5.4 m
CTGCCTTTTCTTATTTTTTCTACAACGGGCCGCATAATAAGATCCTGCATGGAATCCAATTGTCTCCTGAAACGGTCGGCCGTGTCTCCCTCGACAGCTTGAACGGCTTTTCTCAACTCAGCGACCGAGGATAACGTTTTAGTTTTGAAAGTAAGGACATCGTCTTTTTGGGACAAACTAACTATCCCGGTCTCTACAACATTTTGAAGCACGCCATGTGTTCTCAACAGCTCATCGATAAAACGAGGAACGGTCTCATCGACCAATTTGACTTTTAAAAGGTCCTGTCCAAAATAATACAACATCGTCAAAGCGTTATTTAATTCGTGCAAAAATTTATTGTCGAGATAAGCGGCGACTTCGTCGGTTAAAAAGTCATTTAGTTTTAAATCCTCCGCCATCCGCGCTCCTCCTTCGCGCACTTTGTGCGCTTCGGAGGACAAGGTCGAACCATCGCCCCTGTTCTGCGTAGCCGCGACGTAAGCATGCGGCGAAGCAGAAAGCCGCGCGGCGGGAGAAATCTGTATCAACTCCGCGCTTTCGTTTGTTCTAGATTTTATCAAGACCCATCTTTTCTCGCTGTCCCCTGGCGCGGCTGATCGGCTTTTGAAGTCATTCAGATATTCGAGAAGCGCCCATGAGTCCCAATGACCATTCATAATAAATCCCGACCCTCTAACCCAAATATTTTCTCCATTATTTCGATCGGCGATCGTGCTTATTTCGCTTATTAATTCTTGAAAACTTAGCACGGCTCTGTACTTAAAAAGCATGGCTAATATAGCCTGATTCATTGAATGCAGGGCATATCCCCTTATCGCCCACTCCCTGAACCAATCGTCTTCTTTTAGCTTTCGTATATTCCAATCAACATTTGAGCGAACCGCATCCAAAGAATCCGTCGAATGAGAGGTAATAATAAATTGATCATCGTAAAAAAACTGCAAGAAAAAGCCTTGGTCGGGTTTCTTTTGAAATTTAATATGGATAATTTCATCGGGATGGTCCGGATGATGGATAAAAAAATCTATTAAATTTGGAGCCTCGTTAATCCAGTAATCAACTTGCCAATCGGCTAAATAGGTTGAAATAATATTTCTCGCAATTTCTTGAGCCGTTTTGACAGGTGCGGCGGCGGACGGCTTGTCGGGTGTTTTGACGGCGAGTCGCGTGGCGAATAGGACGGCCGTAAACTTCAAAAAAAGATCAAGCCCATGGATCAGAAAACCGCTTGAATTCGGGATCCGGACAAGGCCGGCGGCGTCTTCGGAAATAAACCAGCTCGGAAGCGTGGTATTGACGAAACGTTTTATCTTTTCACGCGTATCCCGCTCGTATCCTTCATAGGAACGCAACAGAAAACCATCGTACCACCCCATCTGCTCTTCAACTTCTTGCGCAACTGTTTCGGCGGTGGCCCCCTGTCTTTGCCAGGCCAGCTCCGCGGTCCTTTGTTCAAAGCGTTTTCTGACTTCTTCGGGTTTTTCATACAACCGGTAGAAGAGGTCGCTTAACTCAATAAATTTAGCGACAAATTTACCCTCAAAAAGAAGGATGGTGCCTTTCTCAAGGGTGATGGGCAATTCATCCACCACCTCTTTCGTTTGCTGATCATAGGCATTTTTGATGGTAATGGTTTTTTTGTCTTCTCCAGATCTAAAAAATTCTCTTGCCTGAATGAGAAAATCCATGATTTCATCATTTCTCCAGACATCATTCGCCTCATTGATGTACGGTTCGGGTGACAGCAGCTTCTGCACTTTTGCCTCACCTAATAAATCTGCGTCTTTTTTATTTATTTTTTCGGGGGCATGTTTTTTTTGCAAAACTCGGCGCAGCGCTTGACGCCAGGGACGGTCCGTCATAAAAATATCGGAACTTGGAACGCTTGGTTTTCTTTCGGGAAATCTCACTTTAATGACTTTTTGTTTATATCTTTTTTCAAGAAGAAACGCGACGATCCCAAATAATTTGGTCTTTCCGGTTCCGGATTGACCATCCTCCAAAACAATGCCGCCGCGGCCCTCTGTAATGTTTTTCAAGCCTAAAATTTCACTTGCCATCTGGTCCGCCAGAGGCAGCAGTTTCACTGTTAACCACCAATCCTCCATCGTATTCTTTATAGAGCCCAACCATCGCGCCGCCGCTACAAAAATCCAGGAAGCCAGCCGTCTTCCAAAAAACACGGCGGACGGGTCGCTGTGATTTGTGGCGGCCCGCGCGGCGCGGTCATCGGCTTTCGCAAATGAGGAACTGACCGTCAAAAGATCGATTTTGGAGACTCCTACCGGCGCGACAAAATACCACCCGTAAAGAGCAGCGGCCCTTTTTAAGACAGGCAGAACTTCGCGTTTAAAATTCATGAGATAAATCTGCTGTTCAACCGGCATGAACTCAACGGTGCGATTCAAAAAGAAAGGCCTCAACACCCCGATGATTTCGCTTTCACCCCCGCTTGATGGACTTAACATTAAATAGTCATCCCGAATATATAATTTCCCTTTCTGCTGTTTTTTCTCCGAAAGCAATTCCATGAGTTTTTTGTTCTGTATAATGCGCCGAAATTCACCGTAGGATTTTTTGTCCTTCAAAAGAGCCCTCGCCTCGTCCAAATCCGGTCCGGATTCAAAATAATCCGTAAAACGAATCGTTTCATAAGTCTCACCTACAACCGCCAGCAGAAATTCGGGATGACCTATCAGCCAAAGAATCGTCTGATAAGGCCGCAGGGAAGATTCTCCGTGTCCCAAAAGCTGAAACAGATCCCACATATTGAGATTGTGACGCGTTTCAAGTTCAGTCAGTTCCGATCGATCAGAAACGGAAGAAATCTCCAGACCGGATAAAAATTGGTTCATTTTATCGGTAAATAAACGCCAGGATTCCGAGTTCAGCCGGTGCGACTCTCCCAGCTCGAGCAGCCCTATATTTTTTCTTAAAAAATAATCCCTGAGCGGATAGAATAAGCGGATTTGAAGCGGGGGATGCGCCAGTTTCTCGTCGTCCGTCATTTCGGCGAAACTCTTTCCGGTGCCTTGGGACACCAGCACCGAATGCACCGGGTCATGCTCGAGCCCTATCTTTCTCGGTTTCGAATCCAGGATGCCCCTGACCTTTGCCTCAAAATCTATCTCTTTCCCTTCGGGTGTCAAAAGAACAACGGCGCCGCGATGGGTGGCATGTTTCCCAGAGGCAAAGCGCGCATCACCGCTTTCAAACGCCGCACGCAGCGTTTTGCTGTTGGGTTCGATTAAAGAAGCAGCCGAACCTTCCGCTTCAAGGCCCGAGGCTTCCGCCAAAACATAAAACGGCTCACCAAAAACTTTTTCCAAATCTCTCTTGACTGATTCGGCTCTCTGCCGGGCCATCTGGCGGTAATCCCCTTGCCGGTTTCCATTTTGAGAAGGAAAATCAACCTCCCTTTCAAAATCAGCAAGGGTGTAAAGACGCACAAACGGATAATATTGAAAATAGCTCTTCCATATCGCCTGCCTTTGGAAATCACGGGTTGCAAGAACCACGTTAAAAACTTTCTGCCCTTCGTCAGAAGGGTAAAGCGCCTTATGACCGGGAGGAAACACAACGGATTTGAGCTCTTTAACGTCCACGAGAAACCGTAAATAATTTTCCGGCAACAACCGCTCTTTGGCCGAAGCGAGCACTTCGGCCTCTTGTTCCGTGTCCGACACGGCAAAGGCATTTATGAAATATTCGTAAGTATAGCCTTCGTTTTCGGATTCTCCTGCGAAACGCCTATAATCCTCATAAGTCCTGCGGACATAATTGGCATCCGGATGCTCAAGTAAAATCGTGCTCACTCCCAGGACATTACGCACGGGCTGGGTGTTTTCTGACATGTCGTCCACAAGCATGACTTGCGACAAGCCCATCTCCTCGCCAGAGGACTGTTTGTATTCTTCCAATTCCTTAAGAATATAATTCCCTTTTACAAGGCCGCTGTCCCCCGTAAAAATCACTTTGTCGATCCCCAGAGTCTCGTTAAAAAGCCGCTCAGCCTGCCTTTCGGGCATGGGCCTCGGCAAAGGCAGATGATCCATTCGGCTCACGGCTGCCAATATCTTTTTGACGCGCAGACCCTCAAGCGGATAGGGCCTGGCGGTAAGACCTATAAGCCGGATGCCAAATCTGTCCCTTAAACGCTTGAGCCTTGCCACATCCAGGCCTGCGGGTTCAAAGAAATCATGATCGAGCATGCGGGATTCGTCCCTCCGGGATCTTGTATAAACTTTTCTGGCGGCTTCTGCCTTGGCTCCGGACAAGGCCCAGCCCTGACTCAAATAATCCTGTGTCAAACGCGCAACGCTCTGCTGTTTCTGGGTCTCGGAAGCCACATACCCTTTGGGTCTGAAGAACGTGTTGTCCTGGTCGATAAAAATAATTTTAACAAGGCCCCGCTCGGCGGCTTTTTTGAGATAATCCAGCGCTTCATCCCACGAAGCCGCGCGCAAATCCGCCGCGTGCGAAACAAGACCCGGATCAAGCCCCTCCCGAATCCTAACCGGCTTGTTCGCAGAAGAAAGCCGCGCGGCGGCGTTCCTTTTGTCATAATCAATGCTTACTTCTAAAACCAGAGTCTCTGAATTTTTATAATACGCCTGAATGACCGGAATATCATAAGGCTGTTCCGCATTGAACAAAAACTCATCAGCCGCTCCTCCATGAAGTTCAACACCATTTAAAAAACGAATGACTGGAAATGGACGGGGACCGGGAAAACCTATGAGATTTTTAACCTTAAGGATGAGTGCCCCGGCAAAACCCAGTTTCTTCGCATTCAGCCAATAAAATTTCCGTTCTCTCAGAAATCCTTGAGCTTCGGCAAGCGTCCGTATAAATTTGCTGGGATCTTTCAATTGGTCGAACCCTGAAAAACGCTCAAGATCCCTCAAATACTGTTCAAACCATTGAGAAATAGACTGAAATTGGCCCCAAGACTCGTCGCTAAACAGCGGGAAATTCTGCTGTGAGTAAAATCTATAAGCCATAACAATAGTTCCAAAACCCATGGCTTTGCCAAAAATCGCACAATTAAACATGCTTAACTTATTTGAAAAATTAACCAGTGCCGGTTTTACTTCTTCGGGGACCGGCCAAAGGCCATAGGCCTCGGCACGCGCGACGTTGATGAGATCCAAAATAAATTGGCCATATAAAATATTTTCATTCATGCTGTCGGCGCTGGCTTCGTTCAGATTTTCCATCCATCCTTCAATCATATGAAAGATTTTTCCTGTAGTAGTCTTCGATTGCTTTTTCAATAACGAAGCCTCGGATAACGCTTCTTGAAGCAACGCACGGCTTTCGGTAAGCAAGGCCAGCTCATGCTGATTCGTTGCCATCCGCGCGGCGGCTTGAGTATTGGACCAACCAGTAGGTAACCGAAGATCCTTAGAACGTACAAGATTGCCGGGCGCAAGAATATACCCCGTACCCGAAGCCGCTGATACCCCACGGTACTGCAATTTGTCTTCACCCTCGAACCACTTATAGAAATTAATCAAAAGAAGTCTCCTAGAGGGATCCCAACCGATAGCGTCAATAACTCTGTCTTTAAATTCCATTTCATCCCGATCCCCCATTTTAACTAAGGCAGAATTAGAGCCTTGAAAAACGCTTAAAAAAGACTTTTTTTCTAAAAACGCTTCTGATTTTTCAGGAATTGTTATCTCGATGCTACGAGATTTCCATTTGAAAATTATACGTACTCCTCCTGGCCTGCCATCGCTCCAAACGATTGTTTCGCTATCGGGCCTTGAAAAACCCATGAAGCTATCGTTCTCGTTGAGTCTTGGCTCGCCAGAAATTTCAACCATCCGATCCGGTGCGGCCATGCTTAAATGTTCTCTAAGATGCTCATCCATGTCTCCATGATCATACGCCAGCCGCGCGCCACGGCGCCTGCCTGCCGGCGAGGCAGGGGCAGGCACAGCGGATAATCGAGCACCATAGTCTTTATATGAGAGATGATACTCTGATTCCGCATCTCTTTCGGCTTTGATGCGTTCATAATCTTTCACAAAATTTTCAAATGTCCCCGGCGATTTCGCATCTTCATGAAGAGCGACGGCGCACCGGTATCTGTCGGGTCTTTGCATATCATAATAATCAAAACCCGCTTGTGATTCTTTCAATCTCTTTGCCGTTTCCTGATCCACCGCGGAGACCATTTGAGCCATTTGTTGTGCATAATGCAGTTTGTCTTTAAATTCTTCCGGGTATCGCCTGAGCCAATAATCGATTTGATAGGGAATTCCATAGTCGCCTTCTTGCTTACTCACGGAATCTCGGCCGGCAAGTATGGTTTTGAATTCCATCAATAACCTTGCTCTATAAAACACATCGGCCATTTCCTTTTTAATCTCAAACTCCGGAAAACGCCTTATCGTTTCTTGAAACACTTCCAACGCCTCTTCATCCCTGTCTTCCAATATGACCCGGGCGTATCGTAAGTACATGTCCGCGAGGCGATACCTTAACGATCGGTCGGAAGGAAATTTTTTGTGAGCTTTCTCAAGAAGATCAATCGCCTCGCCAAAACGGCCCTGCTGTGCCAAAGATTGGCTTCGAATAATGACCGGAGCCGTGCTCTTAAGCTCCATAATGGCAGATACGATTCGATACACCCTTTCTTCGGCCGAAACTCTGTCCTTTTCTTGCAAAATAGGCTTGGAAAATTTGCCCGCTTCACCTTCGATGAACACCCTGGTTTCTTTCCATTCTTCGTTGACAACGTTATAAATAAAAGCCCGGTCATCACGAGTATCCAATTTGGAATCCAGAAAAGCTACAGCCGGTAAAATCTCCCGGATCCTAAGAAAATCGGATTTAGCTTTCATCTTGTCCAGCGCCCGATTTACCAGAAATAGCGCGTTGCCTTTCAACTCTTTTTGTTTTATATTTTCCGGAAGATCCCGGATCACTAATCCTTTCCACTGCAAAATAGAGCGGGAGATCAATAAGTCCCCGACAGATGGATTTTTGCGGTCGGCATTTTTGAGCCTCTTGTCAACTGCTTCGAAAGCCGCCCGCACTTGTTTTTTATTGAATGATGAAATTCCTCCCGGAGAAACCATCGTTGCCAGCGCGATGCTGGTAAGGATGCCAGGCACGAATTCGCTTTCTGAAAAAACGTCGACCATTAAATCCCGAGCCAAGGTAAACCGTGCATTCTCTTCTGCGGATGTCAAAGGGGTCTCAACCTCACCCCCATAGCTATAAATCCAAAATTTTCCTTGAAAACCATAGGGAAAATGAGCGGCAATCGCAGAAGCCGCCAATAAACGTTCCAAACGGTTTGAAGAATGATCGAAAGTCCATTCCACAAAATCCCGGCTGAGTTTTCCTTCATCTGTTCTCGCGGTTTTGCCGGCTCTGTAGAAATGGTCTGCCAGCAAAAGATGAAGAAACATAGGGTTATTAAGATCGGTCTCATCACTTTTATGATTGGAAACTGCCGGTTCTTTCGATTTTATTTCCTGCCAATAAAGATACGCAGTATTGAAATATTCATAGGCTTTTGAGACATGGCCGGCGACTTCTTGGTCCATAGCATTTCCCGTTGTCTGCGTGCGCCGCCCCCATCCTTCATTGGCATGGTGGAGCCGCTGCAAAGCCGCCATTATGATCTCGGAATGGTGTGAAGATAAACCTCCGTTTTGCTCGATCCTTGCCAAGCCTTCAACACCATTGTGCGATGCCTGAATTTCCGCTTTTAGAGAATGCAGCGTACGGTTATTTTTGCCAATAGGCTGAACGGAAAGAACATTTAACGCTGTTTGCAACTCATCTAAAACAAAACGAAGCCCTTCAGCCAAATTTGAAAGCCGCGCGGCATTCGCGGCGCGCTCTCGACCAATATTGCCTTTCAGAAGTTCATCGCCCAGCATGGTGATGAATTCTCCAATACGCGGTTCACGCCGCCATCTTAGAAAAGGCGAGGCCAACACCTCATACAATCCATGCCGGATCTCATGATCGCGGATGCGAGAAGATTCCTCATCATCGCTCAGGTTCAGATAAAGCACTCTGGTTCGCCTATCTAAAAATCCCTGCACTTCAAATTGCGGTAATTCTTCTTTCGTGGAAAATTCCCCTTCCTCTAAAATTTTGAAGTGCCACGGCAAATCCCGGACACGATTCTCATAATATTCAGTGAGTTTCTTCAAAGATTCAAGGTCCGCCAAAGTTGTAAAATATAAAAGTGACGAAACATGCGCGCTGGCCTCAAGATAGATTTTGTTTTTCTCTTCTTTCGTTGGCTCGTCTGAAATTTGGCGTCCCGCACGCTTTTCCCACGCAATCCACGCCGCTTGCGCATCCACAATCCTATTAAGAAGACGCTTCGCCTCCCCAAGTTTTTGTCGCGTATCCGTCCATGCCGCTTCCTGCCAGAAATGCTTAAGCGCCTCATAAAGCTGTTCCGCTTCCTGCTCGTCAATGGAATCAAAAAAAGAATCCTTGATCGAATCCAAAATATATTTCTCATATTCCGGGAGATGCCCTTTGAAAAAATTTGAAATATTCATCCGTCGAAAGTCGCCATCGGCAAGCAGGCTGATCCATTCGTCCCGAATCTCATCCAAAATAAAGCGCGGGAGGCGTGAAAAATAGGGAATAATTTCGGAGATTTCTACATTTATGATTTCACCATCAGCGGGTACATTTGTTTCACTAAGAAAATGTGAGTCGGCTTCAAGTCTCTTGATTGATGGCTTGTCCACCCGGATTTCAGGAAAAAACAGGCCGTCCTGAATGAAGAAAAAATACGGCTCGCTTGAAGTTCTCGTGATTAAGCGATAAAACTCCATCGCGCGTTTCTTCAAAGGCACAAGTTCATGCCGCAATTCTTCCATTCGCCGCCACAAATCAGATGAGGCCGAGCCATTTACGCGGCGGCGCCGTTCGCGTATCAGTGAAAGAAATTCTCTTTCCTTGGCTTCAAATTCATCCAGCCCATAGGCCACCCTTCCCTCCCTAAGCTTTCGAAGCATCTCGGAACGGGAGATCGCCATGGCGGCGAAGGCTTCCTCAAACCGCCGGCGCTGCCAAGGCCTAAGCCGGAGCAGCCTATGCTGATTTCTTTCGTCTTCAAAAAAATGTTTCCGCAAGGCGCGCGGAACATGAAACCAGCGCAGAGCCGCTTCAAAAAGATCGGCGGCCGCAATGATCCTGTCGATGTCCGCTTCGCGATGAACCCGTTGAATGGAAGAGCCTGATTGCGCCATGGCTTCGAAATGCAATGCCCACCAGTCAAACATAGTTTTCGGAATCGGGACCATCTTGCCCCCTCTCGAAAAAATAAAAAGGCCGCCATCGCGAAAAGCGAAACCCAAGACCTGTGAAAAAATATGCGCTAGATTTCGACGCCCGGATGAGACATTAAACACGCGTCTATTTTTTGAGACATAAAAAAGACGCAAAATTGACCCGGCGCGCAGCCCGATAAACGGGCCGTTACGCTGAAATTCGGCATCGCGCGATATTGAGATGGACTCAATAAGCACGCGGCCTTCCGGACTCGACTCGATGAAAAAGGACCCGTCGCGAAATCCTGCTTTGACGTTGCCGCTTTGTTCATGCGGCTCGAATAAAATAGGCGGATCGCCGGGTTTGAATCTCCCAACAGCGAGCCGCGCGGCGGGTTTTCTTGTCCTTGCCGATTTGTTGCCCTTGTGGGCGGGCTTAGCCGGCGTGGAAAGGCCGCTGGGCTTAGGAAGATGCTCTTTCAAATAATCAATCAACTGCGCCGTGGCCGGCATGCCCTTTCCATCAAGCCGCGCCACTCCCTGCAGCAACCCGAGAACATATTTATTTGTTTCATTGGCATAACGGCTTTCAATGGGTTTTATTGGATATAAGCGGCCGGAAACTCTGCGTCCAAACACGCCTGAAAACAAGTCCAATGTTACATCCACATTTCCCAAGGTTTTATCCGATGCAAAGAATCCGTTTTTATCGAGAGGTTTGCCCTTATATTGTAAAATCACTTCGCCTTTTTCAAATGAGATCCACAGTTTGCCGTATAGGTCGTTAGCGCCAACGCCTCTTTTAAGACCATTGATCTCGGCCACCTGAAATTCTTCGGGAAGCTCGCCGCCCCAATATGGTCTTTGCTGAGACTTGCTCTCATTCTGCAAAGTTAAAAAACTATTGGCCGCAATGTTATTTCCACCGATCAGCACCGCCATCAGGCCTTTTATAATAGAATCCATCAATAAGCGATAGATCGTCGCCAGGCGCGCACCCTTCGCATAAACGCCGGCGAAAAAGCTATAATTTTTATCCCTCTTTAATTTGAGATCGTCCAAAAACTCCGTCCATTCTTTTTCACCGGATTGAATACCCATGATATCCGCCCAATACCGGTAAAAAATATAAACGAACTCCTGCCTAAAGTGTTTTTTTGCCTTATCGGTCGGTTGTGCCTGATACCGGGCGATCGCCCGCTCAATTTTGCGAAGAACCTCAGCCTGCGCCTCGGCTGTTCCGTTCAGTTCTTTAGCCAGCGCCTTACTAAAATGGCGAAAGTATTCTCCCGTCACAAAATCTTCATCCGCAATTTTTGCAAATTTTGCCTGCGTCAAAACACCGTCTATGGCGGATTTTAAAATCAAGGCGGCTTCGGGTGCGTGACGGATGGGCAAGAGGTCTCCGGTGTCTTTTAAAAGGCCCCATGGGCTTACGTTTCTTATAAAACCAATTTGATCTTCCGTAGCCAGGTCCAGTCTATTGACCGTAAAACGGCTTTTCATAATACCGCCTATCGTTTGAGCAAAATTATCGAAAAAGGTGTCCAAACTGTCCTCTTTCATCTTTTGGTGATCCCCGCCAAACTCGCTTAGAAATAGGTCATAATACGGAAGAATCTCCGAAAGTCCGCGCGTATCGTCCGAAACAAATTCAACCGAGGCAAAAAGCGGCCGAAGCACAGGAGCCGCTTCCCATTTTGCCAGCGTTTGGCGGTTGGCGATTTTAACGGCCAAGGCCGTATTCGATGACAACGGAGCGCCATGGTCCAAAAGTTCCTTGTCCCGCTCAAAAGAGATTTGCTCTTCGTCGCTTGCGCCATTGATCGCCACATTGGATGTCTGGTAAGGCGTTAAAAATATTCCTGTTTTATCTTTGAATCTTCTGTCTGCCACCATGACGGCCCCGGTGCTCTCAATCCAACCCTTACCCACCCCGTTCATAACAGAAACAAAGGGCGACTTTTTGAGCTGCCCATTCGGCTGAAAATAATCAGAGCGGGGCGCGGAATGCATGACGTAGTCTCCCCCAAGCCCTTTGTAGCGGATCGCGAAAATATTGAACGCGCTTGTGACCCCTTTTTCCTTTAAATAATTTCTCATCGCAGCCACATAAGAGCGTCTCAAAAGCTCTTGATATAAAGGGTAATTAGAGTCTAGGCGCGATTTTTGCGCTGCCCTTTCGGCCCTTTGTTTAAGACCGTTCAGATCGTCCTCGCCATAGGCGGTGCGAATGGTGTCCTCATAATCCGTCAAGCGGTACAAAACTTTCATCCCCTTGTGATCGTTGGGAATAACCATCACCGAAGAACTTTTAACGGGAGTAATCAAGAGTCTCGAAGGAATGCCGCTGGCTACGAACACTGGAAAAAGAAGGTTCTGTCCGTTGTCGTCCTTGACCCAACTCAGTCCCGCCTCAGCCAACTCCTGATCCGAAACCTCGCTTTCATCAGGCCTGTAGAATGTCCCGTAAAACGGCAAGACCAGATCCTCATCGGTCTCGGCAAAATACCCGTCTTCATACCTGAACATCGGCTGGCCTTTGATACGCAACAATTTGGCCTCAACAAGTTTCAAATCGATTCCTGTTGCAAAAGCCTGGGTAAGCCGCTCATTGGATTTTGGAGCGCTTTGTGGATCCAGTCCAAATCCGCTTAAATGCAAATATCCAGGATAGCGTGTAGATTCAGGCAGCGCCGTAAGAGAAATGATCATCCTTGCATAATCGGAAAGATAGGAAAAAGAGAACGGATAGGCCGATTTTCCCTCTTTAAACGCTTTTTGGACTTCGTCGGATAGAATTTGCGCCCATTTTTCAAGACCCGCCTTGGAAACAAGGCCGGGCTCTTGATCTAAACTTGCTTTGCGTCTTTCTTCTTTGAGCGCCCTTTTCTCTTCTAGCAATCTCTTGTATATTTCTTCATACACCAGACCTGCCACTTTATTTTCTTTTGAAATACCTAAAGATTTCAAGTAAGGGCCTGCATCTTTTTTTACGATTTTTGATTTCGAATCGTGCTTTGCCAAACCGGCTTCTATCAAAGAGAGGGCTTGGCGTGCTGCTTCTAAAGTTATCTTTTCTTTTTCTTCTGCGATATCTATCTTAGATCGAACTATTGCAATCGCCTCTTCATCGGAGATTTGAGAAAGCCGTGCGGCATTTTTTTTATTGCCAAGTTTGTTTAGATATTCATCAATTGCTTGAAATATCTCCTGTTTATTTGAATTTAAGTATTCCCCATACAGGGTTTCGTCAGCTTCCTGGAAGCCAAGATTTTCGAATCTGCTTTTGAAATTCTCCAAAACACTTTTTAGCGTCTCATCTGATAGTTGTTCGGCTTTAGCTTTGGAGGATTCAGAAGCTGTAAAAATTTCAAACAGCCCCTGATGAAATCCCTCTATCACCGATTCAAAATCGCCAAAACGCACAAGCTGTGTTTTGTTTATTCCACCATTGATAGCTGCCTGCTGGCGTCTTTCCACGCCCTCGTTGGAACCATAATCGTTTGCCCTTAAAGCAAAAAGTTTTCCCAAAAATCTGAATGCATTCTCATCATCCTTAAGCGCGTCAATCCGCAAGGGATCGACTAAACCCCTGACCGTGATAATCGCCACGTCAAACGTGCCGTCCGCGTTGGGACGGACGACAAAATCTCCCGCATTGACTTCAACATGATCAAGATCGATCGGGTGATAAATAGTTAGGATTTTATATATTTCGCGGGCCACTTCCCGGGACTTTTCAGCGTTAAGATGGACATCAGCCACTTTTCCGTTAATATTTTTCCAGAGAATAAAATGGGTGCCATTGAGAGACTGGTCAATATGCGCCTCAAGAAAACCCTGCTTCCATTCGTTGGCGTATATATGAATCACAGTGTTGTCATTGGAGTACGACTTTACGGCCACGATGGGCAGGGGAACATATTTTGGATTTATTTTTGCCAACGTGGATTGGTGCATAGCATCCAACCTCGAAAGCTCATTGACATAAGAATCTCGGGCTATATGAATCGCAATCAAAACAGGTTTTTTACGGTCTTTTAACCGCACAACAAGTGGATATATATTTTCATAACTGCCCTGTCTCGCATCAACCACGTCGACAGGCCCGTCAATCATTTGAAGCAACTCATCATCAAGCTCCAGTTTTGCCATCTTAGCCAATATGAATTTAAAGCGTAAAAAATCATCCGCTTTTAGAAAGCGCATAAACGCTTCTGAAATTTGTTTATGGGTGAAAACAATGGGAGGTTTTTTATCATTCACTCTAGCAACGAGTTCCCCGGCGGTAAGATCTTTCTTTGGGAATGGCAAAGCTATAAACTCAGCGGGCGTCATGGGCCTAATCTTGCCCTTGGCTATCAATTCAGGGATGTGATCGCCGTCGTTTACTTCAAAAACCGATGGAATGAACCTGAAGCTGATTTGGTTTTTTGATTTTTCTTTTTGTCTTTCTTCTTTAAGCATTTGTTTCTGCTGTTGAAACCTATGATTTATTTCCTCGTATACAAAGCCCGCAACTTTAGTTTCTTTTGAGATACCTAAAGAAATTAAATAAGGACCTACGTCTTTTTTTACAATTTTTGATTTCGAATCACCCTTTGCCAAACCGGCTTCTATCAAAGAAATAACACACAGGGCCGCTTCTAAAGTTATCTTTTCCTTTTCTTCTGCGATAGCTATCTTGGATTGAACTATGGCAAGCGCTTCTTCATCGGAGATTTGAGAAAGCCTTGCAGCGGGCGCTTCGCCCTGAACGGTTTTTTCCGACATCAAGACCTTCCCAAATAAAATATTCCCGTATTGCGTATCCGGTTGCGCGCTCACGGGGAGATCTTGAGTGCCCAAAATATCTTTGATCGCGACTTCTTCCGCATATCCCGGCCAGCTGGAAACTCGTTCAAAAGAGACCACCGTTTCGTAGCCCGATAAAGACGCTTCGTGACGCATGTCCGCTTTTTTAATCGCCATCGCATGCGCCGCTTTGGGAAATTGCAAATCCGTGACTTCTTGTTTCACCTGAATATATTCCAATATTCTTGGTTTTTTGTTGGCTTCCGTGCCGTCGTACGACCACTGGAAATGGACCTCAACGACGCCATCTTCGCGGACGATATCGATTTCTTCCGGACGGACGCCAAGCGCCTCGAGCTCCCACTCGATGATTTTTCTCATCGAGCCGATGGCTTGGACAATTTGACCCCGGTTGTATCCCATGCTTGCCTTATGGCCGAAATAAAGCGCTTTAAAAGCGCTTTCTTCTTCCGGGCTCATCGGCACTTCACGAGCCGGATCAAATGGAACCACGTCCTGGGCGCGGATACGCTTGGCATCGGTTAAAATCAAGACGGAACTCAAGTCGCCTCCGAAGAAATTATAATCAACGGTTTCCGTCAAACGCCCTTTGGCTTCAAGCCAGCCCCGCACTTTTTGCATCGCATGGGCCATGGCGCTTGTCATAAGATGTTTGGAAACAACGGTTGAGGTGAAATGGGATTCGTAACCTTGGAAATAACCTTTCGCGTCGAGGTAGGCATCCCTCAATTCGGCGCCGGCCTTATCGGGTCCCAGCAAATATTTCCTCGTTGCTTGGTTGTACGCGCGCGCGACTTCGGACACTATCGCGTCCGATTCCGCAACTTTGTCCGGCGCCAAAAGTCTTAGGGCTTCTTTAAGAAAACCCGATAAGTTATCAAGAAAATGTTTATCGGGTATGACGAGTTTCGATGAAAAATCGGGCAGAATCATTTCGCCGTTCGATTTTAGAAGCTGGTCGACAATAAAACGCCCGTTCTGCGCCGAAATAAAATAACTCCCGTCCACCGAATCCTGTTCGATCAGCAAAGCGGACAAATAAAGCGTTGTCAAAAGCGCTTTGTCTTGCGAAAATCCTTCGTAGGCCTCTTTGAGTTCTTGGATAACCGCTAAATTCTCAAAACGCTTCCTGAAAGAAAAATGATTGATATAAGAAGAGACCATATTTTTCGCCAGTTCACTCAAACCATCGGCCTCGTCCAGACTCAACTTGCCGGGATTTATAACCAACGGAGCTTCTATTGCCGCGTTGGCATATTTTGGTGATGTGCCTTCAAGGAGCACGCTGTAAAAACCGGGGTCCTCGGCGATGGCGTCCAGGAAAGTTTTAAGCGCGCTTCGATGGGCGCTCTGATTTCTTCGATAAAGTTTTCTGTCCGGTGATTGGTTTTCCAGACGGATGATTTCCAAAGCTGCCGACACCGGCGCCGGCCATGCCTGTGTCAGCCGTGCGGCGTTCTTCTTTTTTGAAACGGAAAGTAATTTAAAAAATGGTCCTCCCTTAGGGGTGTCGTATCCAAAAGCATGGAGACCCGCAGTCATCCTTTGGACTATCTCTCGAAACGAGTTCTCATGATCGCCGGCATCGTATCCTGACATAGGCGAAGGTCCATAGTCCTCCCGGTCCGCATTGACAAGCGATACAACGTTTGCCATTAAATCAAAAAATCCGGGAAGAACCTCCCATGGAGTTTCCGCGGTACCGGCCGATGACAAAAGGTCAGTCGCGGCCTTCGCATTTTTTTCGTAGGCCTCCCGTATAAATTGTTTTTCATCCAGAAGACGCGTCCTTTGCGTGAGAGACGCTTCGATTCCAGAGATGGCCTGAGAAACAGCCTCTAAGGTAACTTCTGTTTCAATCGTCGTGAGCTTGTCAACCACATGTTGCTTGGGGTCAAATTTCATGCCCCCGCCTCTTTCATAATCAAACATTTGACGTCTGTTAAAATGCGCCTCAAGCTGGTAAAAAAGCATCACGGCCGCCTGCAACGTTTCGTCCGAGACTCCGGCGCCGCGGCATTCGTCGACAAACTCCTCCGAGCGCTGAACGATTCTTTCAAGCGCGCGCAGGTTCAAAGACGCCTTTGTGAGCAACGGCTTGTCGCCGGCCGATTGGATGAGTTTGTTAATTTCGGGAAAAAGCGCCTCACGCCAAGCAACGGCCGTTTTCAAATGCTGTTCGGCGGGCGAGGCTTTGCCCGCAGAACGGCCCGCAGGAGGGGGAGCCTCTTCCGCCACTTCGCTTGACTTGAGCTCCGCAGAGCGGACAAAAAGAGCGATTTCCCCGGAAAGGATTTCCCTCAATCCTTGGGCCAACTCCTCGTTGGTGAGACGATTCCTTTCCGCCTCCGCGGCCGGATCGTTCTGTTTGGAAGTGGTTTGAGCCGCCAAACGCGGTTTAGCCGCCTTTTTTTGCTCTTTCTTTTTGGCTTCAATGAGGCCGGCGATTTCTGACAAGTCGGAAACAGTAATAGGCGATTTATACTCTATCTTCAGATCTGTCAACTGACTACTTGCCTTACGGATGTCACCTTCGGCCCCGGTTACTTTTGCTTCGATGGTGTCATGATTGGGCCAGTTAATTTTTTCCTTGATTTGAAGACCCGTAGCGAGCAAACGGTCCCTTAATTTCATAAGCGTTTCTAGGGCGTGCTTGACTTTCTCGAACCATTCGTCGACGTTCGCCTGGCCAATATTTGGCAAATCAAACTGGATCCGTCTGGCTATTCGGCGTGTTAATGCGGCTTTTCTTCTGAACTCTTTCTCATTTTCGAGAATGGCCGCCATCACAGCATCTTCTTGAACCTCAATCGTCTCGGGTGTCAACGGACCGACAATTGTAATATGGTTTTCCCGAGCCATAGCTTCCAGACCGCGAACACGCGCGTGAAATATCGCCTGACCATGCGCGATTTCCACAACGCCCTTTATTTCACCTTCGGTGGGAATCAAAAGACCCCAGGGTTTAAAAATTTGCGCCCTCCGCGCGAAGAGTCTCAGGGAGTTCTCTTCGGAGGCAACATCCGCTCCGGCTCGAATACGATCCACATGGTTCTTGATAAAACCGGTTTTCCAAACCTCAAGCCCGGACCGAATCGTCTCTGCCATTTCCGGCGTACCCAAAAAGCGTTTGAGCCGCTGGAAATCAGCCTCCAACCCAAGAAGCGCATCGATGTCAAGATTGTTGAGAGTATTGAAACTGAAGGATGCCATGACAAGAGACCTGACTCTTTCCTCAAAACGAGACAAAAGCGGAAGGAACGCATTGGCAAACCGGTCTATTCTTAAACGAAGGTCTTCGCTGACTTCATGACCATCGGAAACGATTTCGACGAAACGCGTTCTGTCGCCTTTGGCTTCGGTCGCCGCCGTTACGAGATCCTTCCATTCAGATTCATTCAACGCCTGCTGGCCCGTTTCACTTCTATTTCCAAAAATAGACTCAAAAGCATCCATTGCTTGATGCAAATTTTGACTTTGCGAAACCCGCCCCAAAACACCTGCTTCCAATTTCTCCTGAGCGGCCGGATCGGCAATAAAGCGGATGACCGACGGCGCTGACACGTCCAGCCCTGCAAATACGTCGTATTCAACCTCGGCCTCTTCTACCAAATCCTGAAAATTTATATTGAGAAGGCCCGGTTCGGGCTCGGGCCGGCCCGGTATGGCTTCGAAACGTTTGCGGTTGATGTCATTGTCACCGGGAACCCAATGAACGTAGGGCCCCAAGCCGTTTTTACGGTTCAAAAATTCCAACTTCTCATTCAAGCGGGGCTCGCCTATGAGACTCTGTTTCGAATTCTCATCGCCATGTATAAGCATGACGGAAACACGATTCTGAAATTGCTGCGAAATCCTGGAAAGAAGCCCCACGATGTCTTCCCGGTCGGCATGCGCGGATAAAGATACGACGGCCCGTTTCATCCGAAAACGCTTGGGGACAAGTTCCCGCCTCATGCCACGGTGCTCTGCAAGTATCAAGGGTTTAAAATCATGGTCGAAAACAAGAGGTGTTCCTTGTTCATGCTCCATGACTTTTCTCCCAAAGGAAGATCCGCTTTGGTAGCCTACGGAAATAAGCTTATTGAAAGGACTTTCCATGAGCGCTTGCAAATACCGCAGCACCACACCGCCCTGCATCATGCCGTTTCCCGCTAAAATAATGGCGGGCTCCGAAGAAGTGACCAGTTTTCTTCTCTTGTTTTCATTTTTTCTAATCTGCTGTACAAGATGACCTGCCTTGAACCAATCCCTCAAATGAGGGCCATGATAAATGTCCTCCTTCAAAGCCCTGATAACAGCTGCTGACAAACCATCTATGTAGATAAGAATCTGGGGCAACTGCCCGGTCTCCATCGCGTGCAAAAGAGCGGCGGCCACTTCCAAAGACCGCCCCACGGCGAAAGTCGGAATGAGGACCTTCCCGTTGTCCTCAACCACGGTTGAGCGGACTTCATGTATCAGCTCCTCCAATCTTTCCTTCATGGATCTCATGTTGCGGTTTCCATAAGTGGATTCCGTGATCACAAGGTCCGGCCGCGCCGGAAGCGGCAGCATGCTATTGGGCTTCACATGAACCTGCCCCCTCATTGAAAAATCTCCGGTGTAGAAAAATACATCATCCGGTGTCGCGAGCACAATCCCGGCCGCGCCGGGAATATGGGCCGCATCCGAAAAGTAGACCTTCCAACCCTCCGCGAGCCCATACCATACGTTTGTGTCAAGCGCCCGGAGCGAATGGACCACCGCTTTATTTAGATCTCTCAAAATTACCCGCTCCGCCGAACTGTAACTTCCGATGTGCAGGTTGTCTTCGAACATGACCGGTAGGATCCGTGCCGTCGTGGCAGTGGAATAAAACTTGACGTTCGGAAAATGATGAAGAATAAACGGCGCACCGCTGGAATGATCCTGATGTGCATGAGAAATAAACACGGCCTTAAGCTCATCATCACCCAGTGCGCTATGCAGTTGATTTTGAATGACATTCAAGTTAATGCCGGCATCCAAGAGAACCGCCCGATGATCGGCAAATTTAATCAGAATACCATTCCCGCTGTTTGGTTGATCGCCGCCAAGAACAATGACACGGGCAGCCGGCCTAAAACCATCGAGGTAAGCGTCTTCAGGGCCAATGGGAGCCCACTTCGAAGGAGTGCGCTGAGATTCTACCAAGGCCCGTATTTCTCTCACATCACCCAGAAAAAATCCAAGTTCCTCAATTTCAGCACCTGAAAACAAAGGAGATTTTATCCTATCCTTGTCGGCAAGCAACGCTTCGGCTTTGATCCAGCGTCTTTGGCTAATGGCGTCATAAATTTCCCCGATATAGCTGTAGTCAACTTTCTCTTGTGTCGAAATCGACTTCCGCATATCCTCCAAAGATAATAAAAGGTCGCTTCGTATATTAGATTCTTCGTCGGAATAAGGGTTGCTTGAAAATCGAGCCCCTGAAAAACCTTTCCTGCCTACCAACCGCTGACTGCTTGCGGCACCTTCTCTCTCCACTCCCAACTCCACAGCGATCTGGCCGGCCAATCGGCCGCCGTTTGCTGTCCGGGCAAGAAAAGCCATCAGTCCGCTTGTCGCAAATGGCTTTGTAACAATATTCGGCACGCCGTGATCCGCAAATTTTATCGCCTCCGCGACGTTTTGGCCCAAAAGGATCTTCTCGTAACGCGCCTCGTTTGTTTCATTCAAAATTTGCGGGGTGATAGATACATAAGAGATGCCGCGCTCCTTCAAGAGTTTTTTTAGATGTGGCGTGTGAAAACCTCCAGTAATTAGAACCGTGGTGAACGGGTGCTCGGCTGCAAGGCAAGAATTATTCCTCTGTGGGACGTTCGTTTTCCCCTGCGAGGAAAACTCGCTCGGAGACACCGCTCGCGGTGTAAAAGATATGGGTCCATGCCGCTCGCGTTGCCTACGCCCTTCGAGGAACAATTCTTGCCTTGCAGCCACGTGCGAAACTCGTTCGCCTTCATTTACCTTTTTCAACATATTCTCAACAAACCTCTCATCCCGCTTGTAAGTCAGCTCGTAAAACTTCTCACATTGTTTTATTGTCGGAGCAAACTTCGGCTCAAGGAAAATAGCCCGCTCATAATATTTTCTGAGCTCCATGATCTTTCTGTTCAGAAAACCGGTCATCTTTGCGATGTCAAAGTCCTCTTTATCAGCTTTGTACTTTTCAAACTCTTCCGGAGTAAATTTAAGTTCAAGAAGATTTTTTAAAATCTTAAGATTTTTCGAGATGCGAAGAAGCTCTCGCTCATCGGAGTTTTGGATCAGAGAATTAAAAATGGCTTCTTCGAGATTTTTTTGTTCCGAGAGGATTTCCTTAAAGTGCAAATCTCTTGCAACTTTTAGATAGGAAAAATATTTGAAAAGATTGGGATAAAGCTTGTGCACGTCATTACGAACGTGGCCCGCAGGCAAACGAAAACCGTCATCGCGAGCCTGCGTAGCAGGCGTGGCGATCTCAGCGACAAGCTTAGATTGCTTCGCCACGGCGACTTCGTCGCCCACGCTCGCAATGACATTTTCTTTTTTTTCTTCGGCGCTCCTCGCAATGACGGCTTCCAACGATGCATAAAACCCTTCGTTCCCATTATTCTCACTGCCGGCTAATTTGGAAGGCACGCGTTCTCTAGTGGCAAGCTCCAGAAGTTCGCTGCGATCTATCTCGGGTAAGCTTTGTATGGCCTTTGCCTGCTCCTCATTCGCTTTCGCGAAATCAATCCCTTTTTCTTTTTCTTTCAATTCTTTCAATTGTTTCAAACGAGGATAGTTATTAAGCGGGATACTTTGAACAGCGGCTTCGTCGGACAAAAAATCGAAAAAATCTGTCAAAGCAGTTTTATTTTCTTGGGAGACTTCGTATTTTTGGTCGAATAAAAGGAGCGAGGGATTTAAAATTTGGGTTTTAAGCGTTTCGACGGTCTGCTGGACCCGGCCCAAGTAAGTTTTCAGCCCTTCGCGGTATTTTAGGGTGCGGCGATACGCCGAAAGGGATCGGCCATAAAGCGCAAGCTCTTCCACGCCCCAAAGCGTGAAAGAATGCTCCGAGGTCAGATCCAAATATTCCGCGCCATGCAAAAGCCCTTTGTGCAAATACCGCATCGCGACTTCAGCGCGTTTTTCTCTGGGAGCGTAAGGGCGAAGATAGGAAAGCGAATTGTCCCCCACGCCCGCTTCGGAAAAAATATAGAAGGGCGGTCGATGGACGGGTCCTGCCGGCCATCGACCGCCCTCAGCCTTTGATAAAATAATATCCAGAATCTTGGCAATACTAAGCTGTCCCGAGTCATTGGTGTGCGCATCTTGGATAAGGTAAACGATGGGACCGCCCGCCGGATTCGCTTGCCACGCGTCCTCCACAGCTGCGATGGATTCGGGAAGTTTTAAATCAATGCCTGATGGTTTGGAAAGATTTGAGAAATAGGTTTCAACGGCGGGCTTTATTTCATCTGCCGCGAAAGAAACGTGCTCCAGAATAAAACTCTGGACCAAAATAATCGCGGTGAATCTTAAAAAGATTTTAAACGATTTCATGAAAGTTGGCACAAGACAAGATTCATATTAGACTTTGGAAATAAAAGGGTTAACCCGCTATTGAACGCGAAAAATTAATAGATAAAAGTATGCCTTACCAGAGGAGAAATGGCAATGAATCTGAGGAGAAAAAGTTTAATAAATTTTATAAAATTTTAGACAAAATTAATCATCCGTCATTCTGAGGAGGTCGCCGTGGCGACTGACGAAGAATCTCGTTTCTAGATCCTTCGTCGCCTCCGGCTCCTCAGGATGACGTAGTGATTCATTTTCGTATCGTCCAAAAATCGTCGGCGAGAGATTCTAAATATTCATAAGGCATCGTGAAATAACCGTTTTTCCCCCACGCGCGGCCCCAGGAATTGCGGATCAAAAACCGCTTTGTTTTTCCGTCATAACCCGCGGCCATCACGGCGTGCCCGCCGATCATACGCTCATCTTTCTTGGGCATCGGGACAATACCGGTTTTCACGACGGTTTGAGATTCAAAACTCTCATAAACGGAAAAACCAAACACAAATGGATAGCCTTCAGCAAGGCAGGTGAGCATTTCATTTAAAGTGGTGATGCGGTGATAAGATTCTATCAGGCGGAGTTTGGCCTCGTCATAACATTTCTTGGGAGGCTTAGCCGTAAACCGGCCGATCACGTAAGGCCAGATTTTTTCGTCACAAGCGCCTTGTTTGCGCAGCGTCTTAATCCCATCCCTGAGCATCGCACCTGAATCTTGTGACACCGTATGCAGGATCACACGCTCGTTGTAATAAATAAAAAGCCGGCTTAAGTCCATATAACCGGGGTCTTTCTTTTTATCCAGAAATTCCAGATTCCCGGCAAGCGCATTCGCGGTGCAGCTTCCGAGCGCGCCTTGATCTTCGATATCCGAACAATATTTTCTTAAATCAACGGACCCAGGCAAACGAAGTACCGGACGAATGGTTCTGTAAAGATAATCCCGGCGGTCAGGAATATCCGGCAGCCAGCCGTAGTATTTATTGGTCCGCATGCATGACTCCAATAAAAAACCCTCCGCCAAAATAAATGGCAGAGGGTTTTATTAAATCAAAATCAAATTAAGCGAGTGTTGCGAAGCTCTTTCTTTTCATCGTAACAACAGCCAAAAGCGCCAAACCACCCAGCGCGAACAACACAACCGTCGCCGGCTCGGGAGTGACCGTCACTTTGACTACCATATCATTAAAATCGTGATCACTGTAAGACTGCGTATAATCCGCATCCTCAGCGAAAATAAGGTAATCAGCTGGCGAAACATGATACATAAGAAACTGAGGGTCTCCGCCCGGATTCTCAGCAGGACCTGCCTGGCCGGGTGCGTTCAAAAAGCGGTCTGTGTACCAAGTCGCCGGATTGGGTGCACTCAGATAAAAACCAAAACCGTTATAAGGAACGGTTGTTGCCACCGGCGGAGTCCCGGAATTATCGGCGCCGTTGAAGACCTGGATCTTATTCGCGGGATTGGTCTGATCATAAATCCCAAACAGATTTTGGTTCGCGAAACCCGCAAGCTCTTCGATAATCAAGCTGAGAGTGGATGTCGGCCCCGCGGCATAAAAGGGATCCTGATCGCCGGGATTGTGGCCGATATAATTATTCGTGGCATAAGCTACACCCGCCGCATAAGACCCCACAATACCCTGGTCCACCAAAACCTGCGCGACATAATCAAAGTAGAACTTTGGACTGCCTGGTGGGCTATCGGCGCTCTCTTTAGGAGTCACTATGAATTGCGCATGGGCCGTCGCGTTAAAAACGAAGAGAGCCAAAAATGCGGTGAGCGAAATCTTTTTGAATAGCTTCATGTTGAATAGCTTCATGCGAATTCCTTTGCTTAATTTAAATATGGTTGTTGTCGAAAATAGCCAGTTGCCATAATTATGGATATGCGGAATGTTACCATGTGACACTTGCACTGTCAATAGCCATTTTTTCTAAAATGAAAGACTTGTTAATAAATTATTAAACTTGATTATCTTGATTGAAATATATGCCTTTATGCTGGAGCGCGCTTAATTTGCAGAAAAATTTTCTAAATAAATTTTGAAAACCCATTGACGATTCGCTTTTATAGTGTACACTTGTACAATCATTTCTAAATTATTCAATTTCCGTTCTAAATGCAATTAAATTGGTTTACCTGAAAATATATGAAAAAAATAATATTGGGCATAGGGTTGTTTATCATGGTCATTGCGCTATCACCCAAGGCCTATGCCAATTCAAACGTTTTCCAGAGTTCCACATGCTTGAGCGGATGTTTCAATGTACTGCCGTTCGACGCGTTTTACATGGTGGATTCCGTGGGAAGTTTTACGCAGCAGCCGGATGATCCCTTTAACCCTCAGGGTATGAGCCACTATTCAAGCGATCAAATCCCCGTGCTCTTCATGCAGGTTCCGATAGCCGGTAGCTGGGGCGGAGCATTTACTCAAGCTTGGATCGATTACACTTTATACAAAGACGGCGCTCCGGTGCTGCATGGCGCGCTCTCGGGCCCGAACGGGCAGAGGCAGTTTTGGGTTGATTTCGGCAATCCGGGCAGTTGGAATTCGGATGGTCAAGGAAATCCGTTGAAGAACGGCAGCTGGTTTGATATCCGGGATTCTGAACACTCCATATGGAGCATTTATGCCAGTTATTTGGAAAACGAAGGCTGTGACCATGTGGCTAGCGGCGAAGGTCTCACAGCCTTCACCACTCCTGAACCCGTCAGCTCTTCCCTCTTTCTTTTTGGCGCAAGCATATTAAGCATCAGACGTCTCAGAAAAAAACAACCCAATAAATTAGGAAGGTCATAAAAAATGTTTAAAAAATCCGCTTTCTTGCTTTTCATGCTTCTTTTACTTCTCGGGACACGTTTGGCTTTTGCCAGTGATTTCCTCAGCATCTATACCGTAGATGCGGACCACAGCACAACTCCAAAATCTGACTTTAAGCTTGACGAAACTCCGTGGCTTTATTTAAAACTGCCGGAGCCGATGATGTCCGATCCCGTGTTGATCAGTTTCAAAGTTTTGTTTTGGCTGGACCAGGATCCCAGTGTCAGCGATATGGAAAAATTCAGCACTTCCGATACAAGCCTGCGCGAATTTTGGGTAACTCCTAGCAATTGGGAGAACATTAAACAAGCCGGGGATTGGACTGTGTTGGCCGGTTTCACGTATTCGTACGCCTCCGGTTGCGATCCTGACGGAGGACAGGGCGAGACCACCTTCACCACACCGGAACCTATCAGCGCTTCACTTTTCCTTCTCGGCGGAAGCGCGCTCGGCCTGATCGCTTTTCGAAAAAGAAAAATTCTCTACTAAGCCAGTTTCGCCCCAAAAAGAAGCTTCTTTTTTTCCGGGTCCAGCGAAAAATACAAATCGCCGATAAATCCGGCCGTGACGCGTGAAGCTTTATCAAGCCCCTCCGGCGTGTACTCAAGGCCGCTCGTATAATCGATTCTCACCAGGAAACCCTTTTTAGAACGGCTTAAAAGGCCTGACAACATCTGATCAAGCTTTATGAAAAAAGTCCGGTAACGCTGCTTCCCGTCCACCACCAGCCAATAGGTCACGAGTTTATCCACGTTCTCCGCGGAACCGGGTATCCCCTTTATGAAGATCCGCTTGGCTACGAGCGACTTGCCTTCCGAAAGCGGGACTTCCATGGGACTCAAAAATTCCACTTCGTTGCCGCCGGCCCGGTGGCAATTTTCAGGAAAATGAAAACCAAAATTCTGCCGCAGGTCACTGCTGTACTCCAGGACAAATCCGACACCCATAAGGCCCGCGTTCCGGAGCGAGAAAATATTTTCCTTGAAATAATGGCGGACGAGGACTTCATTGATCGAGTTCCACCGGTCCTGGTAGTTTGATGTGTCCTGCGTGCGGCTCGACCAGCCGGCGAATGACTCGGGGATGGCCGCTGCAAGGTTAAATTTTTCCGAAGCGTTTATTTTCTGAACAGGGTGGCTGAACACAAACCAGGCGCCGGCCAGCATCAGGACCATCAGCAAAACATCGCGGGCATGGGAACGGTTAACGGACATTTTGTTTTCCGCAAACCTTATCCGAAACCCAGATCAGGCCGAAAACCGCGAACAGGAACAGAACGCCGCCTGAAAATTCGTGAAAAAAACCCTCCGCGTACCGGATGCTGACAAAATGCGCGAGGCACCCCGTCATGAAGATCCTCAAGACATTCCCCATGAGGCCCAGCGGAATGACCGATAGAAAAATGACCCATTTTCTTGCAACCGATGTCTTTTGCGCATAAGCGTAAAGCGACCCTAAGGCCATCAACGTCACGATCGACCTAAAACCGCTGCAGGCATCCGCTACAAAGAAATCATAATTCCCCACTTTCAATATCGCGCCCTGAACGGAAACCGGCAGGTGAACCCCCTTGAGCAGAAAATAACTTCCGGCCGTGCTGATCTTTTTTAAAGGCAGGGTCACCGTGTCGATCAAAAGCCCGGGCGGCGGGACCAAGAATAAAAGATACGCAAGCGGAAAGTGAATCTTTTTGAAAGATTCGCCGGTCAATTTAATCTTAAAAACGGCCGCCGTCACCAAGACAAAAGAAAAAGCCTCAAGGAACATGAACGCGTTGACCGCCGCAAAAATGTAAAGAAGGAGGCCGGCCGCGAAAAAAAGCACCGCGCCGGCCGGTGTGTCCTGGCTCTTAATGAGCAAATTTCTTTTCTGAAACACAAGCCAGAACGATATCGGCGCGATAAAATAAGCATGCGTATAGTCCGCGGCCTTCCAGCCGAGAACAGCGAGCTTGTGAAACGTCGGCGCAAACAGGGCCGCGAGCGCCGCCAAAACCAGCGCATCAAACAAATCGTATTGGGACGGCCGGATCCTCTTTGTCTTCGCCGTGGGATTGTTCATTTTTTCAACACCTCCACGATCCTGGACGCCGTTTTCCCGTCCCAGAGCCTTGGGACGGTTCCTTTTTTCCAACGATCCTTGCCGATTGCGTCGACCGCCGTTAAAATGCGCTTTTTATCCCTTCCCACCAAAACATTGGTGCCTTGGGTGAGCGTCACCGGACGTTCCGTATTCTCACGCATCGTGAGGCAGGGTATCTTCAAAAACGTGCTCTCTTCCTGGATGCCTCCCGAATCGGTCAGCACAAGTTTCGACTCCTTGACGAGCTTTATGAAATCAAGGTACCCGAGCGGTTCTATCATGGCGAGGTTTTTGATTTTCTTGAATTTTTCCAAAAGGCCGTAAGCCTGTATCATTTTTCTCGCGCGGGGATGGATTGGATAAATAATTTTAAGCCGCGAAGGCGTCGCGCGCAGAATGCCGTAAATTTCCAAAAGTGCCCGGGCCGAATCCACATTATTTGGACGATGAAGCGTGAGCGCGCAGTAATCTTCGCCGGCCAGGCCAAGCGACTCCACTATACAGGAACGTTCTATCCTTTTCCAATGGAGAAGCAAAGTATCGATCATAATATTGCCCACAAAAAAAACTTTTTTTGAAGGGACCCCTTCCTTTTTCAAATTTTTTAAGCCGCTCGCTTCGCTCACAAACAAAGCGTCCGAAAGCTGGTCGGTCACGATGCGGTTGATCTCCTCAGGCATCGTCCGGTCAAAACTCCTCAGGCCCGCCTCCACATGGGCAATCCGGATGCCGAGCTTGGCCGCCACGAGCGCGCAGGCCATCGTGGAGTTCACATCTCCGACCACGATCACCAGCGCCGGTTTTTCTTTCTGCGCCACCCGCTCAAATCTCGTCATGATCCCGGCTGTCTGCACGGCTTGCAGGCCGGGGCCCACGTTCAAGTGAATATCCGGTTTGGGGATCTCGAGCTCCTGAAAAAATATTTCAGACATCCGGAAATCGTAATGCTGCCCCGTATGCACCAAAACAGTTCGGAATTTTCTAACCTTTTCCAGCTCTTTCATGAGAGAAGCAATCTTCATGAAATTGGGCCTTGCGCCCGCCACCACGATGATTTTATTCACAATACTTTCCCTTCCCGGAAATCAAAGCCTTTAACAACATCCCAAAAAAAATGGCATTTGTCACAAGGTATCGCTTCCACATCCGGCCGGGCTCATTGAGAAATCTAAAAAACCACTCGAGCCCCGCTTGCTGCATCCAAAGCGGCGCGCGTAAAGTCTCGCCGGCCACGACATCGAAACTTCCGCCGACGCCCATCGTAAATGGCACCTGCATGAGGTCCAGATATTTTTTCAAGAAAAACTCTTTTTTCGGTGAACTCATGGCGACAAATAAAATATCCGCTCCCGAATCGCGTATGGCTTCGGCCACACCTTTCTCTTCCTCAGCGGAAAAATAACCGTTTCGGCAGCCGGCCGCTTGAAGACCCGGAGCGTCAGAACTAAGAATATCCACGACGCGCTTTACGGTCGTTTCTTTGGCGCCTAAAAAATACACCTTGTAGTTTTTTCGATCGGCCAATTTTACGATATTCATGAACAGGTCAATGCCCGTTACGCGTTCGGGAATCTGAAGGCCCAAAAGCCGCGCGCCCCACACGATCCCCTGTCCGTCGGCGTTGATCAGGCCGCAGGAATTGACGATGTCCCTTAGTTCTTTGTTTTTCTGCATCAAAACAAGTTTGGCGACGTTGATAACCACATGCTGTTCAGGTTTGCGTTCCTGAATGATATCCTGAACCCGCCGCAAGGTCTCCTCCATGGTCAAAGGATCCAGCCAGGCGTTGAAAAAGTGTATTCTTTTCATTTTTCTAGAAACCAAGTTCTATACCATATTTCGAAAGACAAGAGAGAGAAAATCCGCCGCTCGTTATTTTCTTTCCTCGATGCGTGCCGGCCGATCAGACCATTGATAAATTCAAGATTGAAAAATTGCCGGCAGGCGGACCCCTTTTTATTCAAAATTTCTTTTGTCCGGCCGGCCAAATCGTTTTGAAGCCACTCGTCCATCGGCGTCACAAATCCCCGTTTTTGACGGTGAATGATCTCTTTGGGAAGCCACGCCTCCACCGCTTTCTTGTGAATGACTTTGCGCTGAAAACCCCTAAGCTTTAAAGAAGCCGGCAGTGATTCAAGAAAGCTGACAAGTTCCATATCCAGGTACGGCACCCGCATTTCCAAAGAATGGGCCATCGTGACTTTGTCATTAAAAAGTAAGAGGTTGTCGGGCAGGCCCATGCGCGTGTCCATGTAAAGGATCTTTGACAGCGTGTCCGGCAGAGCCGCTGTTTTCCGGTAAAGACGGTTAACGAGCTCGCGGTCGTTATTTTTTACAACGGACCTCATGAGTTCATTGTAAAGCGAGTTTTTTTCATCGGGAGTAAAGATAGTGTGAATCGCGAGTATCCTCTCGAGTTCGCCGGTAAATCGGCTCGCATAAGCAGCGCGCTTAAACCGCTCATTTCTGGGCAAAAACCGCGCTACAAGCGAAAGCGGAAGACACTTGAGTGCGGACGCGTACCGGCTGATAAAATGGGCGCCAATATAACGGGCATAGCCCGCCATCGGTTCATCCGCGCCCTGCCCGGCCAACACCACTTTCAAATGCCGCCTCGCCATCCCGGCCACCGTGTAAAGCGCCGATATCGTGGTTTCAGCAACAGGCTCTTCCACCGTTTTAAAAGAACGGTAAAAAAAATCCATGTATTCGGCGCGCGAGATTGTCATTTCGTGATGTTCCGAACCGATAAACTTCGCGGAAACCCGCGCATCCTCAAGCTCATTGGCGTCACCACTGCCTTCAAAACCTATCGTGAAGGTTTTTATTTTCTCAGAAGCGTTCTTTTGCATCAAATAGCCCAGCACCGCCGAATCCACCCCGCCGCTCAAGAGAAGCCCAAGAGGCACGTCGCTGACCATCTGGCGCTTCACGGCAACGGATAAAAGACGCCGGTATTCTTCGATGGCTTCCTCCTCCCGAATGCGCGTGTTCACTTGAGGTTTGTCCGTTAAATAGCTTTCCAGCTTCACATCCCCCCCAAAATTTATTTTCAAATAATACCCGGGGTATAACTTCTTTACATTTTTAAACAGCGTCTGCGGCGAAGGGCTATAACGGAACGTGAGGAAAGCGTCGAGACTTTCAAAATCAAGCTCTCTTTCAAGGGAAGCGTCCTGAAAAATCGCTTTTATTTCCGAAGCAAAAAGAAGCCGCCCGTTTTTTTGCCAATAATAAACCGGTTTCACCCCGAAACGATCGCGGACAATCAAAAGGGATCCCTTTTTTTTGTCGTAAATCGCAAACGCGAACATCCCGTTCAAACGCCCGAAACCGGCTTCGCCGTATGCCCCGTAAAGATAAATAATGACCTCCGTATCGGATTGGGTCCTGAATAAATACCCTTTTTTCTGCAATTCATCCCTAAGTTCGCGGTAGTTATAAATTTCCCCATTGAATACGATCCACACGCTTTCATCCGCGTTCGACATCGGCTGATGGCCCGTCGCAAGATCTATAATGCTAAGCCGCCGGTGCCCCAATCCCAAACGGGCCACGGGATCCGTATAGAAACCTTCATCGTCCGGTCCGCGATGGCGGATCGACTCACACATCTTCCGCAAAAGAGGAGGGTCCAGCGGCGCTTCGTTTTTATAATGAAATATCCCAGCGATTCCACACATGACTAAACGTCTTTTTCCTTTAGAAAACTCGTCAACGCGTAAAACATCTGTACCTGGCCCCAGCGCATATAAGGCGTGGTGTTCGGCAAACCACCCCTATAGACCCTGGATACAAAACGCCCATCCGGAAGCTGGGTGCGGTCAACCGCTTTATCCGCCAGCTCTTTTGCAAGGGCATAGCCTGCCGGAATGGCTCTTCGTATAAGTATGCCCAATAAAATCGCTTCTGACAAATCGTAAAGCTCCCACCGGACCCACTGCCTCCTTGGCGCCAACGTGAAGGGTATTGGGTTATTTTGACCATCGAAGAGGTTTTTTCGGTAAAAGGCATAGCCTTTTTCGATAGCCTGCGCCACTTCCTTGCTCTGAAGAATGACATTTAACTTATAAAGGTTCTTCAGGACAAAAACGGTATGAAAATGATCGATAAAGGCATCGGCAGAGCTTGCTTCGGCATAAAACCAGGAACCGTCCGGCTTTTGGCTCCGCAAGACAAAGTTAAGATTTTTCACGGCTTTCTCCCTAAATCTTCCCTCACCAAAGCGGCGGGCCGCTTCAAAAAGAACCAACGCCCGATAAGCGCTCGCGTTGACCACTTGGCTTGAGTCAAACGGCGAATAGCTCGCCGCGGAAGCGTCATCCGAGACAGGCGAATCTTTGATATCGTTAAAAATAAACTGCGCGATGGAATAAGCCGCGTCGAGATATTTTTTTTCCTTTGTCGTGTCATACAAAGCCAAAAACGCCTCAAAAACATACGCGGTCACGAATGTGAACGGGGTGTTTTTTTTCCATAAACCGCGGTTATTCTGCCAATCGAAAGGATAGCCCCACGAGTGCCCCGAATACCCGGGGATACTCGAACGCAGTAAATCTTCTGCCAGGTGTCGCGCCCCTTCAAGATGTACGCCGTCATGAGTCACCGCGAAAAGATTGAGATGGCCGAGCACCAGCTGTGCGTCGGCTATCGCGTATCGTTTCTTTGGAATAAAAAGCGACCGAAAAGCGGGCGGTAAAAATTCAAGTAACGCCACCAAAACCGCCGGCGGCGTGCCCAAGAAACGGTTTCTGTAATAAATCCGCCGGGTGAATAAACCAAACCACGTGGCCCAGAAATCATAAGGATCGAAACTTTCGTACCCGTTTCTCCTAAGCCATGAAAGAAAACGATCCAGTGCTTTTTGATATTTATTGATTTCGACGATGCGCTGCCCTGCTTCGGCCGCGACATGGTCCCAGGTGCGGCGCCGCGCGATGTCAATCCTTTGCTGCCTTTTTTCTTTTGAATTTTCCTTCAAAGCGTTCTTTAGATTTTCGTGATAAGCCTCATGAGTTTTAGCTATATAAACGTATTCTTTGGAATATTCAAGCTCCGGCAGCCACACCGAAACAACGGGAATGCCGGTCGCGAGGTATTCGAGGAGTTTTTTGGGGTTGCTATAATCAATCCACGGCCCGCCCGTTTTATAAAAAAGGCAGGAGACATCAAAACACTGCATGTAAGCCGGCAGTTCCTCATAAGGCTTTTTGCCCAGAAAATGAACATTCGGCAGGTCTTTGACCAGCGAGATATCGGAATAAGGGTCTCCGATGAATACAAATGAAATATCTTTATTTTTAACAGCGAGGCTCCGGATCAAATTAAAATCAAGATCACGGATGGCGCCCACATGCCCGGCGATCGGGCGCCGGATATCACGGATGTCCTCGGGCACAGGCAGAGAACCTGAAACTGTCTTTTCAAAATGCCCAAAATCAACCCCGTGACTTAGATAATGAGTATTGGAATTGTACTTTTTACGCTCTTCCAAAAGCTCGTGGTTCACAAAAAACGCGACGTCCGCGTTTCTTTGCAGCTCTACGTCCAGATCAAAGATTTTTTTCTGATCGGCGCCTTCCAAGTACGAAACATTGTCGGTGCAGTAATACACCAGGCACTTGGCCTTGCATTCCTTGAGAATCAAAACGACGTCCTTGACCGTCGGCAGTGTGGCCCAAAGAACCGGTCTCTTAAAATTCAAAATCCGCATCACCAAAAGCAGCTGCCACACCAGCAGGTGTTTGTTGATCTTTAAAATGGGCCTCTCAAACCGGCCCAGGAGCGGAATCGCTGCAGGCGTCAAAACATAAATATTTTTCTCGGCTTTCCTTAGGTACCGCAAAAGACTTTTCAGCTTCCCGCTGATCCGCTTCCAGGCAAACTTGTCTTTCTTGAAACTGGGCATGCGGATGCCGATGGAGTTCACGAAAAGCACGCGGTTTTCTTTAGCGAAAGATTTCATGATGTGAAGGTTGGAATGAGGGTTGTGATACCACCAATCTTCGCCGGCAAAACAAATAATGTCTTCGCCTTTAAGCATGTTGTTCATTTTGAGCGAGCCCGAAATAAATTCCCATGATCGCCCAAAGGTACCAATGAATGATCACATAGCCGGCGAGGTTCTCGGAAAAGCTCATGATAAGAAATGAAGGTATGAAAACAATAAAAAATCCGGATAACTTCTTAAGGCAGCTGTTTTGCGCGTAGCAGGCCCTATTTTTCCATGAATGGCGCAGCACATAAAAATAAGGGGCAAAATAAAAGATGACCCCGAAGATGCCAGACTCTATGAAGAATCTCAAGTAATCATTGTGCGCCTCGAGCGTGTCGCCGAACGTGCGTGCCGCGTCGATGCCGTAACCCGTGAGGGGCCTTTTAACAGCGGCCGCAAGCAAACACTTCCATTTCTCAAACCGCCAGCCTAGAGAACTTTCTTCATTGATAGACACCGATCCCGAATAGCTTGAAAAAAGGTTCCCGATGTGGTTCCGGACCATCGGCACCGAGCCCATAAGAATCGCGATCAGAATAACCGGAACGATCAACCTCCGGTTGTAAAAAAGCGCATAAAACGCGATCAGCATGCCGAACGCGAGCCAGCCGCTCCGGGTACCGGTGGACAAAAGCGTCACAAGCAGAAAGAGAAACGCGAACTTTTCCATCAGAGAAAATTTAAGCGGCGTCTCCGCTCTGTTTAAACGAAACAAAAACATCCCCAGCACAATCAACAGATAAAAAGCAAGGATATTGGGGTGGCCTAGCGTGGCGGCAAAACGGACCCACTCGTGCTTATACGCGTATTGGCCGATCCCCACGACGAGGCACGGCAGCGCCGACCAAACCATTGCTTTTAGGGTGAGGTAGGCGCTGCGTTCATTTTTCACGACGGACAGCGTGAGCAAAAAAATCGCGAGGATCGAATAATTGCGTATCAGCGCCTTGACGGCCTCGGATTTATCCGGCGAGATCACGGCCGAGCCGATGCTGATGAGACAAAATATAAAATTAAGCTTCGTGACCGGGTGAAAAAGAAGCTTAATGCTTTTTTCGGAGGTTAAAATATAAACAACAGTCATGCCGATGATGAAAAGCGAGATAGCGCCTCCCATGCCAAGATTGACGCCGCTGATCCCGAAACGCAGCCTTGAAAGAAAGCTGTCGATACCGGACCTTGTCAAAAAAAGTACAAACAAAAAATAAAGCGGATTTTTGAAAAAAAGCGCTGAAAGCGCTAGGATCGCTAAAAACCCCGCGATATACTGAAGCGGCATGCCGATCACTATCCATTTCCCCAGAACATAGGAAATCCAAACAGCGATGATAATTTTAAAATTGAGGAACTTCCCCGCCCATTTCCTAAGGTTCATTTATAGTTCCCTCTTATAGACGGAGCCGCCGTACAATAAAATGTAGATTTTCTTGTCCTTCGGATTCACGGCAATGGCCGCCGGCCCTGTCGATTCGGGAAGGCCGTCTGTGATGTCGGTCCAATTTTTTCCGCGGTCTTTGGAATAAAAAATTTTCCCACCCGCATTTTCATTCCAGCGCACAAGTCCCGCGAGAACAGACTCGCCGTTTTCTCCGCCGGTGTGAAGCGCTTCAAAAGCATCGCCGGTGTCGCTGGTCAAAATCCGCGTCCAAGATTTTCCATGGTCATCGGAAACATAGACGGCGGGTTTTCCGTCACCGCCGGCGGCGTAAATAACACCTGTCTTTGAAATCGTGACGTCAAACGTCCAGCCTAAAACGGGCAGGGCATTCCGCCAGGTTCCGCCCTTGTCTTCCGAAATATAAACCCCGCCGTTTTCTCCGCATGCTCCCCAGACAATGCGCTTGGGATCCGTCGGATCCACCGCGAGGCCGTTGTAAACACGCAAAGAACCCGGCTGGTTTTTCGAACGCTTCCAGGCTTTGCCGCCATTCAACGAAATAAAAAGCCCGCCGCCGTCATCCCCGTCTATGCCCATATAAATTTTATTGGGGTCCGAAGGATCCGCCGCCAGCGCCCGCGGATAGCCGCGCCCCCACATCGTATTTTCTGAAGGGTATTCCAGTGGAACGCCCTCGGTGATGATTTCAAAATTTTTCCCGCCGTCTTCGCTCACGAGCACCTTATTCTCCCTGCTTCTCCAGGAAGTATAGGTAGCCACGATGTGCCTGGACGATGGATCGGAAGTTACCCGCCAAACATGACCGCCCAAATTATTGTAAGAACTTTTCGACGGAAAAAGCGCTTCATAATTTTTCCCGTCGTCGCCAGAAAAAAGCAGGCCGTCGTCCATCGTGGCGGCAAAGAGATTGCCATTCTCATCGATGACGAGATCGGAGCCGGATGAATTCGGCGCGCCATTTATCTTTTCATTCCAGGTTGCACCCTTATCATCCGAACGCCACACGCCCCAATCGTCCGTGAGATAAAAAATATCCGGATTGAACGGGTCCTGCGCGAGGACTTTTGGCTTTCCGAATCCTTTCATCCATGCGCGGGTGGGATTGTGCGCTTCGTCACCATGAACATTTTTTTCTGCCTTGCCGTCCAGGCTTAAAGGCGCTGCCTTAAGCGGAAGACGCCATTCATTAAACCCTTTTGAGTCCGCCAAAAGTCTCCAGCTTTGACCGGCGTCTACGGAATAAAAAAATTCCTTGTCCTTCGCGCGCGCGTACAAAATATCCGTATCGGACGGGTCTACAGTCAGCGCTTGGATGTTCAGGTTTTTTAAGCCCTTATTGATGAAACGCCAATGCTCCCCGCGGTCGTCACTGCGCCACACACCCGCGACATCCGATGAAAGGTAAATGCGGCCTTCCACCTTGGGGTCGCAAACCAGAGCCGGATACGCGCCTCCGCCGTACCAACCCGCAAATTCCCAGCGGTTTTCTGCGGCATGGCTATACTTGGGAAAAATGAGGGCCATAAAAAATAGGAGAAACGTTATTGCGCAGAGCGAGGGAAAGAAACCGTCATTGCGAGGAGCGCAGCGACGAAGCAATCTCTTTCCTAAAAACGATCTATTATAATATTTCATAGGTTTTTTGTAGGGGCAATTCATGAATTGCCCCTACGCCATTTAGGTCAGATTGCTTCACCACGTCCGCCTTCGGCGGACCACGTTCGCAATGACGGTTTCATATACCTTCTCAATATTCTTAATAGTTTTCCGGATATCGCATTCCCTCTCGACAAGCTCCCGCCCCGCCTTTCCCACTTTCTTCGCCAAATCGGGATTGTCGAGAAGTGTGCCTATCGTCCGCGTCCATTCTTCAGGATTTCGCGGATCGAGAAGATAACCATTCATTCCGTGACGGATAAAATCGTCATTGCACCCGGCGCCTTTCGACACCAAAACCGGCACACCCGCGCTCATCGCCTCAATCATCGCGATGGAATGAAGTTCCCTAAAAGTCGGTAGGATAAAAATATCCGAGGAGCCCAGGAGCCCTCTCACATCGGGTTGATAACCGGTAAATAAAATTTTGTCCACCCATCCGTTTTTGCGAACCTTTTCTTCGAGCTCTTTTCTCTCCGGACCATCCCCGGCAATCACGAACACGCAGTCCTTGTGTCTTTCATTGAGTTTGGAGACAATATCGATGATAAATGCCGCATTCTTCTCCTTTGAAAGACGCAGGGCGGTGAGCACCACTTTTTTTTCAGCAGGAATTGAAAACTTTTCAAGAGCACTTGTCCGCGCGGTTCCTTGGTCCAAAAAAATCCCGTTTAAGAGCACTTTTATTTTTGAATCGGCGCAAATGCTATGCCGCAGTAAATATTCCCGGTTTCTCTGCGTCAAAACCACGATAGTATCCGATAACTTGGCAAAACGCTTTGCCCAATCAAACTGCCGCGTTTTCAAGGCCCCTCGGGATAAAAGGTAACTTTCCTCTTCGTACCGAGGATCGTGCACATGCTCAACCACTTTAGCGCCGCCAAGCCGCGCTGCCAAAGAACCCCACACATGGGTATTAAAACTATGGGTGTGAACAATGTTGATTTTATTTTTTGAAATGTAGCTGGCGAGTCTTTTGACAATCAAAAATGATGCAAAACTTTTTACTTTGTGTTCCTTGCCGGCAAATTTATAGAGAGCGACCCCTTCGCGGGCCAGCGTTTCCTCAAGCGGCCCGCCGAACGAATAACCCACATGGATTTCAAAACGGGCTTTGTCCGCCGCTTTGACCAAGTTCACGAGATTGGCCTCGGCCCCGCCGGGTTTCAAGGTGTTGATGAGATGGAGAACTTTTATTTTGTTCATTGTCCGCCTGATATCGCCGCAAGACCGGCCCTGAATTTGGCGTATTTTTGTTCATCAAAACTTAGAATAAATTCCAAAAAATCGATGAACAAAATCCCGAAAAGCGAGTAAGCAAATAAAATATCTGAAATAAAGTTTTTTCGTTTATGTTTTTTGAAAACGTACTGATAATTTTTGAATTCCATTTTCTTTAAAGCAGCCGTGTCGAGGCGGTCGACTGGTGAAAAGTTGTGCCAAAAACGCGCGTCCGGAACGACGACAAGTTTTGTTTTTCTGGACAAGCGGTAAGAAAACTCAACGTCCTCCCTGAAACCGTAACCCGAAAACCATTCATCAAAACGTTCTTTTTCAAGAAGTTTGCGCCGGAAATTCATGCTGGCGCCGCTGAAAAGCTCGACCGGCGTGACTTCTTTGACTTCTCTCTCAAAAATGGGATAACCAAAACCGGACAGGGTCATTTTTCCATTAAAATGGTTCAAAAGAAAAATCTTCATCAAAATTTTTCTTAAAAAAAATCTAACGCCGGAAAGTGGTTTTGCGATCACCACATTCCCGCTGACACCGCCGACCTGTTTATCCTGAAAATAAGCCGATAGCTTCTCAAAATAACGAGGCTCAAGCACCACGTCGTCGTCCGTAAAACAAACGATGTCGCCGGAAGATTCTTCAATGCCCCGGTTGCGCGCCTTCACCAAGCTTTTTTCGGGTTGATGGACATACTTCAAGCCCGAAAGATTTTTTCCGTATTCTTCGCACAAAATTTCTGTCGCGTCGTTATCGCTTTGATCGACGAGAATTATCTCGGCCGGCATCACCGTTTGCCTCAAAATAGACTCAAACATATTTTTTAGATCAAAATCTCTGCTCAACGTGGCGACCACCAGACTGAAATTCATTGGACGGTATCCCTGGACGTAATTTCGTGAAAAATCATGGCAGCAAAACTTCGCGGGGCGTCATGTAAAACCACATCAACTTTTCAGGACGCTTTTCGTCTATGCTTCTCGCAAGACATGTCGGGGGCAAAAGAGGCCATGGCAAAAAGCCTTTCGGCAGATCCGCCATCAGGCGTTTTTTCGGCCGAATTTCCTTAAAGTCATGGCTGGCACAAAAGCGTTTTCGTATTTCATCGCCTATAGATTCGTCTAGAAAATCATGGACTTCCACAAGAATGTACGCCGACCGCAGTTGCGGGACACTCGTTGGATTTAAAAGTTCCTTTTCCGCTCCTTCGACATCCATGACAACCAGGCATTTCCGCGTAGATCGCTCGAGCGCCGACTCCAACCCCGTCGAATCACACCAGCCCTTTATATGAACCCTATCCGACACTCCGTTGGACTCGGCTATCTCCAGTATTCTTAGTCGCCCTTCTTCGGCCATTTCGAAAACGATGACCTCTAAGGCAGGCATGCGCAATGCCAGTCCGACCGCATAATACCCTTCCCCTCCGCCCACATTGACAACGACATCAAACCCTTTCTGCAGGATCTGGCCTATCACCGGCCGAAGCTCCATTTCATAAATACCAAAAATCTTAGGGTGATAAGCGCTCCCCACGCTCGAGGAGGTATATTTCATTCCTTCGAACGGGCCCGCCGCAACTCTGTGCCCGATGCGCTTGGAAACCGCTTTATTGAAAATCGCCCAGAAGGGGTGCCTTAAAAGATAGAGTTTTCTTGAAACAATATTCGGCCTCATTTACGAAAGCCCCTCGAACTTGTCCTGCCTGAACATCCCTGGCATGATCCACCGGACTGATTTTTTAAAAACCACCCAAAAAAACAGGGCCAGATTTGATGGAGCCGCTGAATTTCTCAGTGCTTTAACATAATGTCCGAAAGCTTTTTTCCTATTTCCTGAATCAAAAAATGCATTTCCCAAGTCATACATACTTTTTGACATGCTTAATTTGTAGCGTCCCTTCAAACCGGTTTTGGAAATAAAATTATCCTGTTGCTGTAAAAAATTTCCCAGCACCGTCAACGATTCCGTGAATGTCTTTACAGAACTTTTGGACGCATTGGCCACATGGACCCGTTTATAAAACAGAACTTCCGGAGACACCGCAAAACCCGTAATAAGACCACACCGAAGCCAATAATCATAATCGGTGCAAATCTTATATTTCACATCGAATAATCCCGCCATTTCCATGACGTCTCTCCGAATCATCACGGCGGACGACGTTCCTATAAAATTTTCCTGAATCAAGATTTTTATGGGATTTTCCAAAAACGGCGTTTTCATCTTCATGATTTCCGGGGAGCGCAACTTTGAAAAATGCCTGTTCAACCGTCCGCTGGCACCTTGGCGTCTCTCCGTGTAATTGCAAACCGAAAACCCGGCCCGAGGACATTCGGCCAAAGTTTCCACCTGTTTTTTTAACTTGTTTTTAAACCAAAGATCGTCTTGGTCCAAAAAAGCCGCCCAATCGCCGGTCGCCAGGCCGATGCCCTGATTCATGGCGCTCGCCACGCCGGAGTTGCGGGTGGTTTTAACGACTATCCGGTCTTTAAAACTTTTCAAAATCCTGGGCGAGTCATCCATGGACCCATCGTCAACTACGATGATCTCGTGAACAGGATACGCCTGTAATAAAACACTTTCGATTGTCCTTGCCAGATATGAAGCCCCGTTATAAACGGGGATGATTACGCTGATCTTTATCGCTGTCATAATCTGCCGTATCTGCCAATCAGAAAATCGAACAAGCCTCTGAGCATATAAAGTACTTTGATCGGCTTTTTTTCGTATAACACGACATCGCGGATCCTGTTTCTCAATACTACGGCATGCAATCGCGTAAATTGAGGATACTCCCTGTGATATTTTTTCCACATGTAAAGATTGTTTCTCACGATGTAATACCACCGGATCGGGCTGTGAACCAGCCTCTCGGAACGCCGGCCCTGCCGGTAAAAAGTCTTCGTCTCCCCCAACCGGTGGTTCATGCAAATATTCACGAATTGGATAATGCGGTAATTTTTAAGTTTCGCCCTTAAACAATAATCATGATCGACCGCGTCGATAAACAACTTTTCATCAAACCGGCCTACCCGGTCGAATAGGCCAAGATTCAGCAAGCTCCCGGAAGTCCATACCGTTTCGACTTCCCGATACTCGTCCATAGGTCCCGCAACAGACGGCGAAGAATGCGAAGGCGCTGCCACGGCGATGTCTTCTTTGTTGTCTATTTTGCCAAAAGCGTCAAAATACGCATCGGTCATCCGAGCGTCAAAAGAGGTGTCCTGGTCCATAGTCAAGAGCCACCGGCAGCCCTGCGCGGTCGCTTTCTCGGCGGCAAGGTTCAGAGCCTGCGCAATGCCTAAATTTTGATTATTAAAAATATAAATGATTTTCGGATTGCGCTTTAATTCGTGGACAACCTCGCCGCATTCCCGAGAAGAATTATCAATCGCGTAAAGAACGTCTATTTTATCTATGTAAGACTGAATATTTGATAATACTTCGACGCCGGGCCAGTAAAGGACAATCGCCCCCGCCATATTTTTATCCGAACTCATGACGCACGCACCGAAAACCGGTCATTTTTACTTAAAAAATCGAAAAAACCTCTCTTTTGCCGCTTAAACGAAGCTAACGCAGCCGTCAGACTTCCCATCATGTTCTGCTTGTCAAAATTAGCTTGAACGAATTCAACGCATCTCTGGCTCAAATGAGCCCACAATTCTCCGTCCGAATGAAGCCGGACGATTTTTTCGGCCAATTCCGCCGGGTTTCTGCCGACAAGAACTTCCTCCCCGTCTTTCAACCCCAATTGTTCCGCCGTAAGCGCGGATACAACCGCAGGCAGACCATGCGCCATCGCCTCGACCAATTTAAGCGGAATGCCCGCTGAATAGAGATGAGGGCACCACAAAAATCCTATGCCTTTCATAAAAGGCCCTCTGATCCGCCACAAAACCTTCGCACTTCGAAAAATCCGGGAGATATTCGGAAAATCTGGCGGGCGGATTTTTTCCTCCTATGTGAAACGGTATCTTCTTCTTTTCGAAAATGCGCGGAAAAACGTCTTTCAAAAAATAAAACAGAGCGTCCTCATTGGGCGACTCGGGAAACGGAAAACTGCCCAAAAAACACAGTCCTTCCCTGTCTTCGAATTTTTTTTCCGGGATCCTGGGCGTAAGCAATGAGACAAAACCCTGACGGGAATATCCCCGCAGGCTGAAGAAACGATGTCTTTCTCTAGGTTGGAAACAGTAAAGATAAAATCAGCTTTCCTGAGAAGGCCAAATTCGGATTTCTTCAAACGATCGATGCGGCGTGAATTGGATTTTAGGCCCTTCACCTTGCACCTTAACTCCTCGCGGATATAAAAAACAGCCTCCGCGTCATAAATCAAAAGACTTTTTTTAAAGTGCTTCTTCAAAAATTTATGGCTCATTCTAAAATTATGGGGGCGGCTTATAAAAACAGCGTCATAAAACGTCCTGTTCGTTTTGGCGAACTCCTCAAATGAACCGTATACACGGTCTATGACTTCGATTCCGGGAAACCTGGAAACGATGGAAGGGTCGTTCTTTGAAAGATGCATGGGAAAAAAGGTAACGGAGTGGCCCAGCTCGCAGAAAGTATTTAAAATAGCTTCCACGCGGGGATAGCCTATGCCCTCTTCACGGACGGGGAGTTTCTCATCCAAAAATAAGATCTTTTTTATGTCGTGCAAATTCATAAGATTTCCGCCGAAATTTTTTTTCGAGCAATCACAAATGAAGAGACTATATCGCCCACGTGTCTCCTTTCTTCGAAATTCAGGCAAAACCGATAAGCGACAACGTAATAAAAACATGCTGAGACAAAAACAACGGACGGGACTGCCATCCATTTTGTTTCTAAAAATAACGTTTTAACCGCCAAAAAATCAATGACGATTAGAAAAACCCCTAGAAGAAAAGGTTTTAGGAACGATTCTCTCCAGTATCTCCAAAAAGACATTTCAGACACGCGGCAACTGTAAAATGGCGAGAAAAAAGCAGAGCTAAGAACCGCGAATACCAGGGATGAGGCGGCGATGCCTAAGAGGCCCAGCTTAAATCTGAGTACCAAAAAGGCGCTGAGGACAATGTGCCCCAGTCCCACCGCAAGGTTGACGCGGCTTGGGATTTTCACCTTCCCATAGGCGTTAGTAATACATCCACACACCGAAAAGGGGATCATCAAAAATGTCGCGGACGCATAGACCGCCATGATCTCCGCCGCCAGAAGGAATTCATTTCCCACCCACGCGAGTATTATTCTCTTGGAAAATATGATCAAAACCATCGCAAGAGGCGTCGCGAGAATTGTCATGGCTTTCGAATACATGAAAAAAAGAGTCTCTATTTTTTTTTTCTCATTTTTCGCCGCCATCACCGTGAACGTCGGTGTCAGCGCCCAGCTCGGCTCCTCAAAAAGACGCCGCATCATCGTTGGGAACTTGAGCGCCACCGAATAAACCGCGTTGAACGCCGGTCCCAAAAATAAGTTGATGCCGATATTGATCGCGTCTTCGCAAAGAATCCCACTCAAATTTCCAAGTGAAGTGTGGCCCGTGTAAGACAATATTTCCTTTATCTTCTCCGGCCGGAAACGCTTCAGCGTGATCTTTAAACCCGGCATGATTTTTCTCTGAAAAAAATAAACCATGAGATTCTGCCCCCAGGTCATAGCAAGATAGATAAAACCGTAGGCCACGAGATTGGCGTAAGCAGCGGAGAGCGCCGAGAAGAAAATAAAAATGCAGAGCGCCCTCAAAATAACGCCTACTGAGGAGGAAAAATTGATGAGGTCAAACCGCTCCTTCGCATAAAGCACCGACCAGAAGACGATATTGGGAATGGAAATCGCGAACGCCAGCGTGACGAGCGCGAATAAAATGCGGCTCTGCCAGGCAAAACCAGCGGGAACCCTGAAAAATGAGGGAAAATAAAAACTCACGAAAAAGCCGAGCGCCAAAACTAAAGCGGTCGAAAAAAATAAAAGCACGCGGCCCGTCGAAAGATATTCGGCAAATTCGTCCGTTTTCCCCTGAGACAGAGAAAACGTGGCGTAGCGCGAGAGCGCAATGCGCACGCTAACCGTGAAAACCTGGGAAAACGCGATCAGCGCCTCGGCCAGCACGATCACACCAAACGCCTCTTTGCCCAGTTTCCGGATCAGGAATGGAATCACCAGAAACCCGAGCGCCATCGCGATAAAGCTCGCCAGATAATTGCTGATTAAATTTTTAAGAATTTGTTTTTTCATGAAATTCTATGAATTCCTGGTGGGAAGAAAAATACTGTCTTTGGATCAAATACGGTCGTAAACGATCTTCGGGATTACGAAGTCGCGGTCATTCATAACCACGCCGATTAGGTTGGCCTTCTTTTCGGCCAAAGGCCCCAGCGCCGTGCGCACGACCTGTCGGCGGACGCCGCTTTCGTTGACCGTCACGATGACGCCGTCGACGCACGGCGAAAGAACGGCCGAATCCGCGTATTCTCTCAAGTCCGTGCCGGCCATGATTACGATGGAATATTTTTTATACAGATTTCTTATGACGTTTTCCGAAGAAGCCGTCTCCAAAAGAATGCCGGGATCGAGCGAGCTTTCACCGCAGGGAATAAGACTCAAGTTTTCGCCGAGCGAAAGCGTCGCCTCTTCCGCTTTGGCCTTCCCTTCAAGGATATCGCAAAACCCAGGAGCCTTCGGCACGTTGAAAAGCTTGTGAAGCGACGGGTTTCTAAGGTCAGCATCGATCAAAAGGATGCTTTGGTGGAGACGTTTTGAAAGCAAGAGCCCCAGGTTCGCGATAAGCACTCCGGTGCCTTCGTCCATTGCCACGGAACTGACGAGGATCGATTGAATATTTTTGTGCCTGACTAAATAATGCAGCTGTTCGGCGAGGATCCGGTAGGATTTGAACCGTTCGGTGAACTGTTCGGCCGGCATCAAAGGATCCTGAATGAGCAAGCTCTCGTTTTTTCCTTTCTTGCGATTGATGCAGGCTAAAACCGGCACTTTAAGAAAATCCTCCAGGTCCTGCTTGGACCGGAAGCTCTGGTCAATCGCCTCAAACGTAAACGCGAGAATCACACCCAAAAACACGCTCAAAATAAACGAGAGAACCATGATCAGTTTTTTCGGCAGGCCTTCGGGTTTCAAAGGGATACTGGCCTGCTCGATGATCTTGACGCTGGCCGGACCGATTGCGTCGATGTTCGGAAGAGGCTTGCCGCTCAAACCTTTCTCAAACTGCTCTATGCTTTCTTTAAACTGCGCAACGGAAAGATTTTTCTCGGTGTATTTTAAATTGAGCTCCGCCAACTGCTGCTCAAGGTCAAAGATAACGTAGGAGCGGCTCACCACGTTCGCGAGCACCGCGGCGCCGAGAGGATTAAAATCCGTGACGCTGATCGTAAAAAGATTCGAGCCTTTAACCGGCTCCACCTTGATATGGGCGCGCAAATCTTCTATGGCGGAAATATAAAGGAGCGCCTTTCTTTGACTGGGCTCAAGGCTGTCGAGCATTTTTTTTCTTTCTTTTGCCATCAGATCGATGAGTTTCTTTTTGAACGGCGAAGCAAACTTCTTTTCATAGTCAAGCGGTTTGTCGTAAAGCCTCAGCGCCTGAACGGTCCGCTCCAGCACAGGGTTGGATTTGACAATACCGCTTTGTGTGAGAACCGCTTCCGTGTCGTGAAGCGCCATATCCGTATAAAAAGGCGCTTCGACTTGTTTCTTTGAGGAGATGAGTATTTTTACGGTCGCCTGATAAACAGGGGTCTTGAGTTTCAGCCCTATAAAAACGCTTGCCGACATCACAAGCACCGACGCAAGGATCGCGACTTTCTGCCGGAACAGAACACGAAGATAATCCCTGAGTGTCATTGAATGTGTATAGGTATCCGAGATAAATTCGTGGCCCATCAGAATATTCCTTCAGATACCGTAATCACGTCCCCGGGTTCAAGTTTGATGTCCTTTTTGCTGTCGCCGCCCATCGCTCCACCGATATCCACCTTGATCTTTTCGTTGCCGGAGCCGTTGGATTTTTTTCTTAAAACATAGACCTTGTTGGCAGAGCCGTATTTTGTAAAACCACCAGCCATGGAGATAGCTCGCAGAACCGTCAAGTTTTCCTGAAGCGGAAAATAACCGGGACGGTTGACTTCGCCGTACACATAAAACATGCGGCTTTTGGATTCCTTGAGCGACACGGATACCAGCGGGTTTTGCATGAAACGCCCGAGACCCGCCTGAAGCGTGCTTTGCACCCACGCGAGCGTTTTGTCTTTAACCACGACATTGCCTATGTAAGGAAACGTGATGGCGCCATCCGGCGAAACCGTGAGCGTGGTGTTCAAGCGTTCAGGTTGAAGAATGCTGATATCCAAAATATCGTCCACCCCTACTTTATAACCGGTATCGGCACCGGCATGTTTGGTTTCTTCTGAAAAATCCCCGGCGGACACCGTCACAATGTCGCCCGCTTTGAGCTCAATATCCTGCTTGCTGTCGCCTTCCATCGCGGCGCGGATGTTAACCTTTATGGTCTCATTGCCGGCACCGGCCGGCCTTTGACGCAGGACGGTCACCTGGCTCAAAGAACCGTATTTCGTGAACCCGCCCGCCATCGAGACCGCGCGAATCACAGTCAAATCTTGCTGCATGGGATAAGATCCGGGCTTCGCAACCTCGCCGTACACGTAAATAGTTCGGCTTCTGGATTCCTTCAAGGAAACAGCCACCACCGGATATTTCATGTAGGCCGATAGTTCTTTTTCTATTTTATTTTGTACTTCCTTGAGCGTGAGGCCCTTCACTTCGACAGTCCCCACGTAGGGAAACGTGATCGCGCCGTCCGGTGACACGGTCGCTATCGAATTGAGCTGATCCGGCTGCAGTACAACGACCGTGAGGATGTCATCAATACCTACGGTGTACTCGGCGTTCGTGCCGCTGTTGGACGTGTCCTCTGACCAAGACGGTAGGGACAATCCGCAAAGCGCCACGGATAAAACCAATACTTTGAAAAAACGAATCCTCATCATCTAAAATTCAGCCCCCAGCCCCAAAGACACGACATTTTTGGCGTAACTTTGCAGATTATCCGTCGAACTGACCTCCGAATAAGAATAGACAACACTCCCTTTCAGGTTGTGCAGCAGGTCATAATCCAAAGAGAGGCTGGCTCCGCTAAGCTTGTCTTTTCTGCGGCTCGAGGTGTATTCGCCTTCACCGTAGAAGAACGAACCTGAAACCGCAAGCCGCTTGGTGATTTCCCGGGTTAAAAATCCCGACACGCGCCATTCATTGAAAAGATCGGTCGCGAATGAAGTCGTGTTATAACTTTTCGTAAAAGAGAGTTTCGCCGTCGTGACTTGGTCCACTTCCTCGGTCAGCGATGCCTCAAACGACGGACGGGTCAGCCGCGAGCCGTCAAACGAATCGATAAAATCAGCGCCTATTTTTCCGTCAAAATAAAGCCGTTGCGTGATATATCTTCGCACGGTGGCCGACAAACTATCCGTCGTAGAATTCCCGCCGATGTCGAACGTCCTTTTTCTGAATTCAAAATCAATCCCAATGCGCGTTTCCGGATTGATGAAGTAAAATACGTCCGCTCCTATCATATTCGTGTAGGAATCTGAAAGACCGGCGCTTGAAATTTTGTTCAACTGGTTTGAAAATTTAACTAAGACAGCAAGTTGCTGCGTCACATCGTGACTGTATTCAACTTTGACATAATTGTTGTGGTAACTGTAGCGGCCTCTCGAACGGCCAAACGCGTCCTCAAAACTGCGCGGTTCATAGGTGTGGGAATAATTGTCGGTCACCCGGATGCGGTCGTATTTGGTGAATTCATTCAGGAAATCAAGGTTCAACTCTTCGGCCGTATTGTTGAACTTGCTTTTATCCAGAAAAATACTGTGGTGCACATCACCGGAAAGTGTGAGCGAGCGCATCTTGTCTTCGAAGGAGACGTCGGCCCCAAAATTCACGTGGGTGATAAAATCATCCACCTTGCCGTTTTTCACGAAAGTGATGTTGTTGTCGTAGGTTTCGTTCACACTCGGACGGAGTTTCACGTCCACGTTCCCGAAACGGTAGGCCCAGGAAGTCTCAGAAAAGCTAACAGACAGGACAAGCAACAGAAATACTCGGAATTTTTTCATTTAGAGAAGGAGTATAACATACAGCGTTAGGACTTACAAGAAATGTAAAACGAATAAATATTTACAATAGAAATCATGCCGGTCTCCTTTTTAATTTTTGTTTGAACACCAATAAAGGAAATTTAATATCTTCCACCAAATAGCGCTTCCATAAACGCCCCGGCTCCTGCAAAAGCCGCCAAAACCATTCAAACCCGCTATTTCGAATCCACACAGGCGCTCTTTTCATGACCCCCGCGATAAAATCA
>OBEQ010050645.1_pt1 | contig 47223 bp, 49 predicted proteins | sample 1670901 | NCBI WGS metagenome assembly OBEQ01 (sample SAMEA104232315, study PRJEB22302) | groundwater metagenome | biome: forest; feature: aquifer; material: groundwater | place: USA | collected 2011-08-07 | depth 5.4 m
CGGCCTCAATGAGGCAAACATACGCAAATACATCGAAATACAGAATGACTTCGATAGGGGCATCGATTTAACTGGAGAATTCGACATGAGGAGCAAGGAAACCCCGCACGACCCTTAGGGAGTGCGGGGAGGACGTCATTAACTGTTTATATTTGGCGTGGTATAATTTTTTATACTTTCTTCCCAAAAAAAATAAAGAGGGTCGCTGTTAGGATCCTGTGGTGCAGGGCCTTGAGGGTTATCTTTATTAATATAATATAAAATACTATGGGGTGGATCTTGTGGGGGGAGTTGCCCTAGTAAAACAGGATTTGTGGCCTGGATTATATCTGGCTTCGTAAAGTTTTCTGCCGGGCGGGATTCTAATAATTTTTGCATGATTTTTCTCCAAATTGGCGCCGCCAACCCTATACCAGTTTTTTTATTAGTTGAAGAGTCGTCATTATTACCAACCCAGACACCGACTGCCGCAAATGGGCTATAGCCTATTGTCCAAGCATCGTTATAATATTGGGTGGTGCCAGTTTTCGCGGCAACCTGGTAAGAATCGAAATGCAACGCATTATTTGTGCCAAATATAGGGGCTCTTGCATTATTGTCTGATAAAATATCGTTAACTTCTCTAGCTACCTGGGTATCTAACACCTTACTGGATTCTCTATGGTTTTCTTCAATAATATTCCCCTGGCTATCCTCTATTTTTAAGATGCTGACCATTGGCGCTTTTACCCCTTCGGTTGCAAAAACTCCGTAGGCGGATGTCATTTCTAATAACGTTACTTCCCCTCCCCCTAGCACCAAAGATAACCCATAGCGGTCTGGTTCGTTTAGGGTGGTAATACCTAGTGATTGTGCGGTTTGCAAGCTATCTTTCAGCCCAGCTAAGTATAAGAGTTCTACGGATGGTATATTAAGCGATTGGCCCAAGGCAGATCGTAGTGATACTTTTCCTCTATAATTACCATCGTAGTCTTGGGGGTGGTAGCAATCCAAACCATACTGATCCTTTTCTTGGCTACCATCAGGGTTACAATGGGTATTAAACTCTGTTTTAACATCCCAAAGTACAGTGTCTGGAGTGTAGCCTTTTTTAAAGGCAGTCGCGTACACAAATGGTTTAAAAGAGGAACCCGGTTGGCGCTGACCGGTAGTTGCTACGTCGTATTTTGGATCAAATAGGCAACTACCACCTACCTTTTCATCACACCCTTTAGGGTAAGATTTCCCAAAGTAATCTTTTGACCCAATAAGCGATAAAATCTCTCCAGTCTTAGGGTCAACCACAACAAGTGCCGAGTTGTTGGCATCAAACTTCACATTTATTTTATCTGCTTCTTTCACTACCTCTTCGGCATAATTTTGCAAATCCCAGTCTAAGGTTGTATATACCTTTAACCCTCTTTCTTTCAAAAAATCCTCTCCATACTTGTCCTCTAAATATTGTTTAACGTACATGACAAAATGGGGTGCCTTTATAGGGGTGAGTACATCAGAAAAATGCAGCTCTTCTTTCTTAGCTTCCAGCGATTGTTGGTCGTTAATATATCCTAATTGTTTCATCCGGTCCAAAATGTAATCCTTTTTTTGAAAGAGGAGGTTTTTATGGGGTCCATAGGGCGAGTAGTAACTTGGTGCCGGGATTAACGCCGTCAAGGCAGCGGCCTCCGCAAGGGAAAGGTCTGAAGCTGGTTTATTAAAGTAGGTTTGGCTCGCGGCTTCGACGCCGTAGGCGTTTTGGCCAAAGGGTATTTTATTTAAGTACCAGTCAAAAATTTGATCTTTAGAATATCGTTTTTCTAGTTCCATACTTAAGACCACTTCTCGCACCTTTCTTGCCAATGTTTTTTGATTCGTTAAATAAACTGACCGTATGAGCTGCTGGGTTATCGTTGAAGCCCCTTGGTTGGCTGATTGCAGCTTTAAGTCAATTAATATAGACCTTAAAATTGCTTCAAAGTCTATGCCACCGTGCTGGTAAAACCTTGCGTCTTCAGAAGCTAGTACCGAGTGTTTTAAATTATCTGAAATTTTATCAAAAGGCACAATGTCTCGCTTCTCCTCCCCGTAAATGTCGTACAAAAGAATTTTACCTGTCCTGTCATAAATTTTGGTTGATTGTATAAAGGGGGCTTCGGTAAACTTTTCTGGGCGCGGTAAATCATAGGTGTAATAAAAAAACAAACCTATGACAGCCATGCAAAAAAGCAAAAAAAGAAGCAGCACATATTTGCTAATGGTTAACGCTATGCTCCAACCGCCTTTTTTGTTGGGATATTTTTTTACCATAAAAATAAGCCTTCCTCTATAAAAATTGCCATTTGCCTTATTCTTTATTATATAACAAGGCACTTATTTTACATAATATCCTATAAAAATCAACACCTTTAATAACTCTAAAGAAAAACCCCGGGTACCCGGGGTTTTGATTACATATTTTGTGTAATTACTCTTCATCATCAGTTACTGGTATTTCGTCATCGTCATTGGTAAGTTCTTCTTCATCAAGTTTCTTTTCATCGTCATCCTCCTTATCATCATCGTCATCATCTATTATGGCGTCGTCATCTAAATCGTCGCTCTGGCTGATAATTTGGTTTAAAAGTTCATCTTCCATGTGTTTACGAAATTTTCAATTTTCAAATCCTAATTTTCAATACAAAAGCACGCGCATTGATAATTAAAAATTGATAACTGATAATTACTTTTTTATCCTTGCCCCTATTATATTTTTTCACAGAGCGTTGTCAAGCCTTTATCTTTCCACAGGCATTTCTTTTAAAAATATTAGGTACATTACTGTGCTAAACAGATACGCTAAACCCTTTTAAAAAAGCGCAAAGTGCTATTCCTAAAGCGTCTGAAGCGTCATCTTTGTTTCTGTCTTTTTTTTTTACATCAAAACTGCTTAGGTCAAGAAGTTTTTTTGTCATTTCCTGAACCTGTTTTTTTTCAGCTTTTCCATATCCCACAACGGTCATTTTTACCTGGAGCGGGGTGAATTCATAGACGGGCAGGTTGTATTTTGCCGCCGCCAGCAAGATAACACCTTTGGCCTGGCTCACCGGCATGACTGTTTTAGCGTTTTTAAAAAAGAAAAGGTTTTCAACCGACATAACATCAGGGGAGTGTTTTTTAATAAGTTTACTAATTTCATTGTGAATTATTACCAGTCTTTCTCCAGGAGAGGAAGCGGTGGCAGTAATAATGCACCCAAAATCAATAACCCGTGGTTTCTCGTTGACATCTTGCTTTTGATGTTTGTGTTTTTTGGTTGAGATGACACCATAGCCCGTGGTGGCCGTCCCGGGATCAATTCCTAGTATAATCATGGCACGATGTGTAGTTAATTTTTTGCATTAGATTTTTGCATTAGAATAGATACTTTGTATAGCATCGTTTTCATCCAATGCTTCAAAGAGCTTTTGGGCTTTTTGAAAGTCTTTTTCGTCCACCAACAACTCCTCCTTAGCAACCCATTCTAGGGTGGCTGACTCAATATGTAGATTTTTTTCTACCAATCTTTTTTTTACCTGTTCTAGTTCTTCTGGTTTTGTATATATTTCTATAGCATCGCCCAAGAGTGCCACATCTTCTGCTCCCGCTTCTATGGCTAATAGTTCTAATGAATCCATGGAACCCTCCATGCTTCTTACAGTAATAACTCCCATTTTCTCAAACATCCATTTCACAGCCCCCTCACCAGCCAACTTACCTCCATGTTGGCTTAGAATGCCCTTCACTTCACCAAGGGTTCTATTTTTATTATCGGTGATGCCTTCCATGATTATTGAAATTCCTCCTGGCCCAAATCCCTCAAAAGATACTTCTTCTAACTGTTCGCCCGCCAGCTCTCCGGTACCTTTTTTAACAGCCCTCTCAATATTTTCTTTGGGCATATTAAACTCCTTAGCTTTTTCTATGGCTGTTTTCAGGATGGGGTTGGTAGTTGGGTCTCCGCCCTTTTCTTTTACCGCAATAGTGATAGCCCTCGCCATCTTAGAAAAAATCTTACCCTTTTTAGCATCATTTGCATTTTTAGTGGCTGCAACTGTTTTAAAGTGACTATGTCCTGACATGATTTTTAAATAATCTTAATTTTACTAAAAGCAACACTGCCCCAGAAGCGATAGCGATACCTACAGCCACTAGGAATAATAGCCAAGGGTTTGCTTTATGAAGAGCTTCATCTCCATTTAGACTTATTGCATCACTAATACTGGCTGTTGTATTTTTATTGATTGTATTAGTATCAGTTTTTTGGACTTTTGACAATACGGTAAATTCTTTTTTTGTCGTTTTAATGGGCTTTACTAATGTCGTGAGAATATTAATCGATCCTGGTGTTGCTGTGGTGCTCCATTGCCAGTCGCCGTTTGTTTTATTATACGATTGATTTCTTGGGGCGTTTTCGTAAGAAATAGTATCACGAATAGCGCCATCGGGAGAGAGTAGTTGCACGCCATCTTGGTCATTGTTTAAGGTAATGTTAGTATCAGGCCTTTTTAATATCATGTATCCATGGGGTAATATAGTTGTATTTTTAGGGAATGTGTAAATGCCAATGCTTCCCTGGACATCTTGAACTTTCCAGTTCTCCACATCAACGTCAAAAGCGTTAGTGTTGTATAATTCAATCCATTCATTTATATCGTCAGCCCCCTCTGGCGCTGGTAGTGTTTCGTTGATAATAACTCCTGTAGGATAGGTTTTTGCGGGGAGCAGGACGGGCGCAAGCTCAAAGGGTTTTATTGGCTCCTGGGCAGGCTTAACTTCTAGGGCAGGTTCTTTGTGAGGTTCTGGATTTACCACTGCCCCAAGGCTATTTCGGGCTTTAGGGGTGCCATTGGGGTTGTTGCTCGTTTGCCAGGTTAAAGAATCAACCCTTTCCATTGTTTGTTTAGTCATATTATCGCCCGCCGGCCACTTTGTGCTAAAGTTTGCTTGGTCAACTAAGTTATTTGAACTGTCGTAAACTTTTAAATACTGGCCAGCGTTGCTTAAACTCCCTTTATAAATAAGATCGGCTGATATATTTGGAACAGAATTATCGTCGGTTCTTTCTAGGAGATAAAATCCCTGGGCAGGGATTGATCCTATTAAGCTTATGTTTATTTTTTCGTCAATCGATGTCAGCGTCCAGCCGGAAAGATGTATTTCTTTATCGGTAGTGTTGTGTAACTCTATCCATTCATCGTTAGCTGAATTTGTACTTCCCATCCAGGCGATTTCATTAATGACCACGTCGCCTTGGGTTACCGCATCTGCCTTGGCGAGGGGTGCAAAAAACAAAATACCCAAAAATATAAGTAATATTAAAACTTTTTTCATATCTCCATATTACAATTTTTTTAAAAAAAAGTCGCCACAGGATGGGTGGCGAGCTGGTGGTATTATATTTTTTTCTTCCATACCACATAGAACTCCTTCTTTTCTGGAGACGGCTCTTCTCTCAAGATTTGCTCCTTAAAAATAAGGGCTAAATTTGTGGCATGACCAATGGAATCTCTACTATAAACTGCTAATGATTTTTCCCTTGTAACGAACCGGTCGGGACCACAAAAGACAAATTCTTGCCATTGTAAATACCACATTACTAATCTCCTTTTAAGAAGGGTTAAGGGTACGATACAACTGAAGTCTAATGGTTCTACTTGTTTTTGTCAAATTAAGTTATTAGTTTTATTGTATTTTATTCCCAAATGCTCGTAAGCAAGCTTTGAAGCCACCCTACCCTTTGGGGTGCGCTCTAAAAACCCGCACTGCATTAAATATGGTTCGTATAAATCTAAAATGGTATCCTCTTCTTCAAGCGCGGCAGCGGCTAGTGATTGAAGCCCCACGGGTCCGCCATCAAACTTTTCTATTAAGGCCAGTAAAATTTTAATATCGCCCGGCTCAAGACCCATCTCATTAACTTCTAAAGATGCCAAAGCGTGTTCGGTAATTTCTTTGGTGACGATGCCTTGATTTTTTACCTGCGCAAAGTCTCGAACCCGTTTTAAAAGCCGGTTGGCTACCCTTGGGGTAAATCGTGACCGCTTAGCAATAATTTCAATGGCTTCAGGTTGAATTTGAATCTGCAAAAGCCGAGCCGAACGCTCAATAATTTTTTCAATATCTTCTGGTTTATAAAAGTTGAGCTGAAATGTCCCGCCAAACCTGTTTCGTAAGGGAGCCGACAATAGTCCGGGCCTCGTAGTAGCTCCAATAATAGTAAAGTGGGGCAGTTTTAACTCCATGGTGCGCGCCATCGGTCCTTTTCCCAGGATTAAATTTAATTTATAATCTTCCATAGCAGGGTAAATGTATTCCTCAATGGTTTTATGCATTCGGTGGATTTCATCTAAAAATAACACATCACCCTCTTGAAGGTTAGTTAAAATAGCCGCCAAGTCGCCCGCTCGTTCAATGGCGGGGCCCGAAGTCATTCTTATTTTTTTACCCATTTCTATGGCTACTAATTGAGCTAGGGTGGTTTTCCCTAGTCCAGAGTTTCCATACAGCAACAAATGGTCAGGTGATTGACCCCGTTGCTTGGCCGCAGTGATGATAATCTTTAGATTCTCTTTAATGTTGTCTTGACCAACGTAATCAGCCCAATTTTTAGGCCGCAAGGAGGAATCTAAGACTTGGTCGTCCATATCTGGTTTTTTGTCTAGGATGCTTGACATATGCTTTATATGGTGATACAATAGATTACATGGGCTAAAATATTGTTTTTAGTCGTATTACCTAGTATTATAACAATTTCAGCAATTAAAACAGCTCTGGAGTTGGAGGTTTTATATGGGCATGTCTTAGTATGGACAATCTTGCTCCGGCTCGATTATTCCCTAAACACGCTTTTACTTGTATCCCAGATACAATGACGCCTCCAACTCCAGAGCTGTTTTTATTTTCGCAAAAATATATTTCTTAGTTGCTTTCTTCTTCAACGACTCGCTTTACTTCTTCAAAGGTGGTAACGCCTGACACAATTTCAATGAGGCCTGATTGATAAATAGTCACCATCCCTTTTTTCACTGCCAGCGCCTTAACCTCCGAAATCGGAGGATTTTTTAACATAAAGTTTTTTATTTCTGTGTCAATGAGAAATATTTCAAATAAACCGGTTCTTCCTTTATACCCGGTGTAGTTGCATTCACCACATCCCTTGGCTGACGGGGTGGCAATTTTTACGGCACTCAAACTTTTAGGAATACCTATGCCTTTTGGCAGGTTCTTGAGCCCTTTCTTGATTTCTAATAACTCCTTTACTGAAGGCTTTTTCAAGGTGGAGCATTTTTTGCAGACTTTTCTCACCAACCTTTGGCCGACAGCCATTCTGAGGGCTGACATAATTGAGGACATATCCATGCCCAAATTAACCAACCTTGGGATAGCACCAACGGCGTCGTTAGTGTGCAGGGTGGAAAATACCAGGTGTCCGGTAAGAGAAGCCTGCAAGGCGATTTTAGCGGTTTCGGTATCCCTAATTTCACTCACCAGTATCACGTCGGGGTTTTGGCGTATGATAGATCTTAATCCACTTGAAAAATCATACCCTTTTTCGGGGGCCACTTGGGTTTGCGATATTCCCTGTAAATGGTACTCAATAGGGTCTTCAATGGTTAGAATTTTAATTTTTGGGTTTTGGATTTTAACCAAGAAAGCGTATAGCGTGGTGGTTTTTCCTGAGCTCGTGGGGCCCGTTACAATAATAACTCCGCTGGGACTTACAATTTCTTTTTGAAGAACATCGTATGAATCTTTCCTTAACCCCAGTGCGTCTAATTTCAAATTTCTGGGGTTTAAGATTCTCATAACAATGGACTCTCCGTATTCGGTAGGCAGGCTCGAAGTCCTTATTTCAATAAGCAAGTCTTCTATGGTAATAGTGAACCTTCCGTCTTGGGGTGTATCGGTGACATTTAACCTAAGTTTAGACAAGAGCTTAAGACGGGAAAGAAGGCTATGGTAAGTGAGTTGTTCAAAAAAGGCGGTATCTTGCAGGATGCCGTCAATTCTTATCCGTAATCGCGTTTGGTCGCCGTGGGGTTCAATGTGAATGTCGGAAGCTTCCAGGTGTATTGCGCCAAATAAAATAACATCTAAGAGGTTGGTCGTGTTTTGGTGGGCGTAGGTTTCAATTTTTTTGGTAAGTTGGGCGATATTATTTACAGACTTTTTAACGTCTTGGACCGTATGGGGCGCGATGGTAGTGGATCCCAATAACTTTTTCTTTGTTTCTTCCATGATTTTACAGCCTACAACTCATTAATCCTAAAACACAAAAAGTTTTAAGAATTAGAGTGCAGGTGTTATATTATAGATTTTAAAATGCTTTCTTTCACTAATGCAATATCTTCTCCTGGCACTACCAAGAACACCCAATCGTTGTTAATAGCACCTTGTTGGGACTGAGCTACTTGGTAGATATGCGGTTGTTTTTTTGAGTAAAAAAACCCTTTAATAGCAGGGTCGGAACTATGGCTTGGCCACAGCACGAGTATGTCGTCCTGTACTCCAATCATCTTTAATTTTTCTACTGCCACGCGTGCTTGAGACTCTCCAAAGTCCCAAAATGTGCCTGAGTTTAGCATCGCATACGATAGGCCGTTGTTTTCATCGGTTTGTAAGTTTTTAAATACCTCGCTTAAAAAATGTACCTGCTCTGGTGTAGTGCGATAGAGATTGTTGACGATTTGATGGTGCAGGGCGCCCTTTTTTACTAATTCCGAAACCATTTCAAAGATGCGGTAATCGGTATGTGCGCTTTTAAAGTTGTCATAATGTAGTATTAAGCCTGCCAACAAGCACGTTGCAACATTTTTTTCAAGGAGATTTTGGTCAATGGATTTTACGACGTCTAGGGTGATTTCAGAAATGGATTTTTGTTCTACAATGTTCACTTTTCCGAACTTTTTATTTTCTTGATGGTTATCGATGTTTACGAGGGGGGTGTCTAGTATGAAGCCGAAAGAGTCAAGGCGACGCGACAAGTCACTTTGAAAATCTAGTATGCCTAGGGTGATAACCAAGTCTGGTTTTGCATCCGAAAAATAAAAAGAAATGTTATCTTTTTTAATATTTCCCTTGTCTATGGTTAAATGTATTTTTAGGCTATCTTCATTTTTTTCATAATAGACCTGGGAAACGTCTGCAGCCCTGCGAGGGATTGAAATAACAAAATTTTTGGGTTGGGATATGAAGTCCAAAGAGGGGACCAAAAAGTTAAATCGTTCTGGGAAGTTTTGAATAATCAGGTTTACATTTTTACCTAATTCTTTTAGAGTATAAAAAAGAGCTAGCGCATTCGGGATGCTTTCTGGCTCTTGTTCCGATGGAATAAGACAAATATTCTTTGCTTCGCTAACAAGTTTTTTTACATCTTCTAATGATTCCATAGGTTTTAATTCAAACTAATCCATTCGGATGCAAAAGTCAACTACTAAAAACATTGAAGAGACGCAGGGACTCGGCCAAAATTTCGCACGCGAAATTTTGGCCTCTGGCATAAAAAAATCTGCGGTGGTTTTAGCTTTGCAGGGAGATTTGGGAGCTGGCAAAACTACCTTTCTGCAGGGATTCGCAAAAGGTTTAGGAGTTAGAGAAAAAATAAACAGTCCGTCGTTTGTCATTTTAAAAAGATTTGGCTTACGCAACAAAAAGTTTAAAAACTTTTACCACATTGACTGCTACCGGCTAAAAGATGAAAAAGATTTGGAACATTTTGGTTTTAAGGAAATTATTGCAGATCCAGAAAATATTGTTGCCATTGAATGGTCAGAGAGGATTGAGAAAATTTTACCCAAGGGGAAAACAGTAATTGAATTCAATCATTTAGAAGAAGGTAAACGGGTAATTTTTAGAATGTTGACAAAGTAGTAATTGTACTATACAATGCCAATTGGAACATTGAAATATGTCTCGAGTGTGTTGCCTGGGATGCCCGTCTTCTTTTAGGGAGAATCTTGTGAAAACGCTTTCCATTACCGCATCGCCCTTGATTCGTTTCTATCAAGTGACGAGCCATACACTCCCGCTTGATGAAATGATGGAAAAGCTAGGTTTTTTCGAAAAAATTCCAGAAAGTGAACAACGGCATAACGCGCTCGTTCGATTAAAGCAAGAGCTGAAACGATTAGGCGTTTCAAATTTTGTCTCATCTATCGATGTGAACATGATTGTAAGAAAAGAGAGATCTGTTAGTGACGTCATGGTCCAACTCAAGCTGACCCATGTGTTGTTGGAGTCTGAACTTGGTCGTTTGAATCAGCTCGATGGCAAAAAGCTTGAAAAGGAGCTGGTCAGAATCGGAGTTTTTGATTCTATTCCCGAAAAAGAGCGAAAGGCGATGGCACGCGGCGATGCGATACCAAGCTTCGTTTTAAAGCAGTTAAACCTGACGGGGACCGTTCTGCAAGCTGCTTTTGACAGCATAGATAACGCAGTCAAAAGTCGCGAGAGGCGCGCAATTAAGGACAATCCGCGGTCTCCATTCAAGCTGGCGTCGTCACTTCCTATCGCTCCTTTTTGGAACGCACGAGAAGATGCGTATCATGGAGTGACCTATGCAACCGAAATGTTGCAAGTTATCTGTTTTGGTAAAAAAACTCCCACCGATCAGGTGCTTGCCCACTGCAACCAGAATCGTTTGTGGCCGGGCGATATTAGGTACTTGTTGGCGCTTGTCGCCGAACACCCCCAACTATTATCTACTGAGGAAGAAGTTGGACAAAGGGGAGTCGCGTCCTCCGCTGAAATGGACTATGGAAAACCCATCGTTGCCCTTGGCTCTACCATCAGAGATAGGTGTCCTGTTTTTAGTAGGGGTGTCCAAGGGGTCACTCTAAGCGAAGGGTGCACTCAAGGGAACTGCTGGCCGCCTAAGGCTCGGTTCATTACTGTCCCCAAACACTAAATCAATTTTCGTGTCCTCCGACGTTTACATCGGAGGACTTTTTTTGTGTGTGCGAAATGATATAATGTTGGAATGGAAAACGAAAAACGGCTGCTTATTATTGATGGGCACTCTTTGTTGTATAGGGCGTTTCACGCCTTACCTCCGCTGTCAAATAGTAATGGCCAATTAACTAATGCGGTCTACGGATTTTTACTGATTTTGTTTCGCGCCATAAAAGATGTAGAGGCCAACTATGTCGTGGCTTGTTTTGACACTAAAAAACCTACCTTTCGCCATGAAAAATTCGGCGATTATAAAGTTCATCGGGCGCCCATGCCCGATGGTATTATTTCCCAGATGCCAATTACCAAAGACGTCTTAGGTTCCTTAGGGATACCCATATTTGAAAAAGAGGGGTTTGAGGCAGATGACCTTATTGCCACCATTGCAAAAAAAGCAGAAGATAGTTGCCAAGTATACATTGTCAGTGGTGACTTAGACAATCTGCAGCTCGTGGATGAAAAAATAAAGGTGTACACCCTGGGTCGGGGAATAAAAGATAGCATTATATATGACAAAACAAAGGTGATAGAACGGTTTGGAGTAGAACCTTTACAAATGAATGATTTTAAAGCTCTGACCGGAGACGCGTCAGATAATGTACCAGGGGTTCCGGGGATTGGGAAAACTACCGCCGCCGACTTAATTCAAAGGTTTGGGAGTGTAAAAAATCTTTATGAAGAAATGGCAACTGATACTGCTTTATTAAAGCCGAAGGTGAAAGAAGCATTAAAAGCAAACAAAGAAAAAGCCTTTTTATCTTTGGAGCTCGTGAAAACAATACAGGATGTGCCATTAGAATTTTCTGTTGATGGTTTTAAGTTCGGAACCTTTGACTTAAAAAGAGTGGAGGAGGTCTTTCGTGAATTAGGATTCACCAGTCTCTTGGACAGGTTATCAACTATTGTTTTTGATTAACAAAACTGTTTAGTGTAAAATGAAGATAATAACACCAAGCACTAGCTCGCTTTGGGGGCACGTACTCGGTGAAAGTTTTTATTTATAAAAATTTTTATGCCAAGTCTTTCTTTTAAAATAGCGTTTCCTATCATTATCACAGGATTTTTCGTGATTGTTTCGTTTGTGGCTTTAAATTACGAAAATCTAAATACCGGGTTTTACATTATTTTTTCTTTTTTAATTTTGTATGTATTTTTCTTTGGTTTTGCGATAGGTCAGAATTTTACTGCTCCGGTGAGAAGATTGTTGAAAAAAGCTGATGATTTAAGCAAGGGGGATTTAAAAAGCAGGGTCTACATAGAAAGCAAAGATGAAATTGGGCAGCTGTCTAATGTGTTTAATAAAATAGCCGATAGACTTGAAGAAAGCAACGATGAGAATGAGAAAACAAAAAAATCGGTCGGTATTAAAGTGGAGGCAGAAACCAGATCGTTAAAAGAAGTCATTAATGCTCTGGAGCAAAAGGTGCAAAACAGGACGTTAGAAATTCAGAAAATGATGGGAGATTTAGACAAGTTCAAAGAATATGCAAAAGCAAAAGAAGCAGAATCGGAAGAACTAAAAAATCAGATGTTGGAATTAAGGGGAAGGTTAGAAAAGCATGGTGTCAAAAAGGGCAGAAGCCTGTCTGCAGAAATGATTGAGAAAAAAGAAAAACAGACAAGTTCAACCACAGATTCAAGAACGCAAGCACTAAAAGAAACCATCAGTGACTTGGAGCAAAAGGTGCAGAGTAGGACAGTGGAGTTTGAAAAGGTGGCCGGGGATTTAGAAAAGTTTCAGAAGTATTCGAAGCTTCAGGAGGCAGAAATTTTAAAGTTAGAAAATCAAATAAATAAATTAATAAAAAAGTCGGGGACCCAGAAGACTAAAAAATTAAGTAGTTTGGAGACATAACAATGCCAGAATTACCAGAAGTAGAAACGACCGTAAAGGGTTTGCAAAAAAAGGTCCTTAAGAGGACCTTTGTTGATGTGTGGTCGGATTGGGAAAAGACCGTTAAAAAACCAAAAGATTTTAGGCTTTTTAAAAAAGAATTAAAAGGTAAGAAAATAATGCGGGTATGGCGCCGGGCAAAAAATGTGATTTTTGAACTATCAGATAGATATTCTTTATTAGTCCACATGAAAATGACCGGACACTTAATGGTGGGAAATTGGAAGCTCCACGACCATGCTTGGCAACCGGTGGGAAATGAAGCCTTGAAAGAAAAAATAAATACCTTCTTACACATCATATTTTTTTTAGACAACAAGGACATGATTGCCCTGTCTGATTATCGGAAATTTGCTAAGGTTGAGTTATGGGAAACTAGTGATCTCTTGCAATCGGCAGAATTTAAAAATTTGGGCCCTGAACCGCTTGAAAAAGGATTTACTTTTGAAAAGTTCAAGGAAGTGCTAAAAAATAAGAAGGGAAAAATAAAACAGGTGTTGATGGTGCCTGAAGTTATCGCTGGCATCGGGAATATTTATTCAAGCGAGGCATTGTGGTGGGCAAAAATACATCCAGAGAAAAGTGCGGCATTATTAAGCAAAAAAGAATTAAGAGATCTTTATGCTGCGGTGAAAAAAGTCTTGGTGGCTGGCATCAAACTCCGCGGAGAAAGCTTTTCTGATTATCGGGATGTAGACGGAAAAAAGGGGAATTTTGATAATGAACGAAAGGTGTATAAAAGAGAAAAGGAGAAATGCAGGCGTTGTGGCACCATTATTGTGCGAAAAAAATTTGGCGGTAGAAGCGCATACTTTTGCCCACATTGCCAGAGGCAATAACTATAATGGTGACCACAATTTTGTTGGTAATAAACCTACTTGTAAATAATACCATACTTTTATAACGTTATTAAAATATAGTATTATATAATAATATAATATTGTGAAACTTCCTATTACCGACCAATTTCTTTTAGATGTTTACGATAATATATTAAAGAAGGCAGATGATGCCGCTGATTTTATATTAAGCAGTCCCCGTAGGCAATCATTTCTGCTTTTCAGTAGTAACCCTATGATTGGAAACTATAGAAGAAAAATGAGAAAAAATCAATTTAATAAATTAGTGTACCACCTTAAGAAACACCATTATATTGAAGCGAAAAATTTACAAAAGAAAAAAGGAATAATGCTTACCAAAGAGGGAATTAATAAAGCTATTAGGGCGCGTTTTAAAATAGACAATAGTCTGCGTAAAAAGCGAGAAGATGGAAAATGGATAATGATAATCTTTGATATACCCAGAAATCATTATAGGGCTAGAAATATGATGCGAAATGTGTTAGTTAGTTTAGGATATAAAATATTTCAGCAAAGCGTGTGGGTAACTCCTTACGATGTGCATGATAAAACAGAAAAACTATTACAGTTTCATTCCTTAGATAACTACGTTAGGCTATTTTTAATAGAGGAGCTGAACTAGTACCATATTTTCATAACGTTATGAAAATGTGGTACTAGTTCAGCTGGTGGTTGTGTATGATTATATTTTTATACGGGCAAGACTCGTATCGGTCAAAACAGAAATTAGATGAAATTATTGACCACTACAAAAAAGCCGGTAAAAGCGGATTAAATTTAACATCTATAGACGCCAAAGAAGCAGATTTTTCTGATTTTTACGATGCCTTAAAAATTTCCCCGATGTTTTCCGAAACAAAGCTGGTAGTCTTAAAAAACCTTTTTTCAAATAAAAGTTTCCAAGAGGATTTTTTAGAGGAAGTGAAAACCTTGCAAACGTTAAAGGATGTGGTAGTGGTGTATGAAAACGAGGCGCCAGATCAGCGGTTAAGGTTGTATAAAAGTTTACTCAAAGATTGTAAATGCCAAGAGTTTGCATTACTAGATAATAAAAATTTGAAAGTGTGGGCACAAAAAGAATTTGAGAAAAACCATGCGAAAATTAATGCGGACGCTCTAGACCTTCTCGTGGGGTACGTAGGGAGCAATGGGTGGCAGCTTTCAAATGAAATAAAAAAACTGGCGGATTTTAAAAATAGCTTGGTTGTTAGGAAAGACGACGTTGCGCTGCTGGTAAAACCAAACATCGAAGCTGATATTTTTAACACTATTGATTCTTTGGCAGAAAAAAATAAAGAACGCGCTTTACGTCTTTTACACACCCATATAGACAATGGAGACAATCCATTATATCTTCTTTCGATGATAGGGTACCAGTTTAGAAACTTGTTGTTAGTAAAGGAATTATCGGAAAAAGGGTTAATGTACGCTTCTATTGTAAAAAAGAGCGGCCTGCACCCTTTCGTGGTCAAAAAAACCTATTTCCAGTGCCGGCAATTTTCTTTTTCAGACCTTAAGGCAATATACCGCAAAATATTTGCCATGGATTCGGCCATTAAAATAGGCAAGATAGAACCGGAAACAGCACTAGATTTGCTGGTGTCTCAGATATAGGAATTTACAAGCAAAAACCCCGAGGGCGGGGTTTTTGCTACTTAATTCTGTCTATTGATTTAGTAATTCTGGATTTTTTTCTCGAAGCAGTATTCTTTTTTATAACGCCTACTTTAGCTGCTTTATCCAAGATTGTGTAAACTTTTGGAAGTAACTCCTTTGCCTCCCTCGCTTTTTTTTGTGCCACAAAAGCTTTAACTTCTTTGGTAAGATTCTTTATTTTGTTGATATAGAGCAGATTATGAACTCTGCGTTTTTTGTTTTGGCGAATAGCTTTTTTCGCCGATTTTATAATAGCCATACCCAAGATACTAACATATACTACGTAATTTTGCAATTATATGCACAAAAAAAGCGTAAACCTTGTAACTGGGTACAAAATTTACGCTTTGGGTACCTCATTTGGGTACTTTCTCTCTCTTGATCTGGTTAGCCAAGCATTCTTCGAGGTTTCGTTTGATCTCCTCAAGTTTCTTGATTCTTTCGACACGCTTGGCGCATCGAATGCGAGCCCTCTCCAGACGCTTGGCATCTCTTTCTGAACTTTCCTGTAAGGCTCCTTGTAGTTTTGTGTTTTCTTCCATGAGGTGCCCCGCCCCCCTCACAACTGCATCGATCAGTTGCACTTGGGCAAGGTGTTCAGCTTCATCCTCGGCTAACCACTGTTGGTGCAATTGGTCATAATTTTCGGCCATGTGCAATCTCCTTTCGAGTGGTAAAATGGTTTCAAGGCACGCTTGCAGACACAACCAATAGGTCTGCATTTTCTTGTTTCTTTTCTTCAGTTTCCGAAGTTTCTTCTTCGGCAACTTTTTATTCTTTTTTGCCACGATGCACCTCTATGATAAAGAGCATGGGTGTATTATATCATATAAAATACTTTTGTCAATAATGGCGTGAGATTTAATACATGTTATAATTAAGGAGTATTAATATGTTTTAAGTTCTATGAGTGTAGAAAGTCCAGGCAATATTGACACAAGCGCAGAAAACGAAGAAGCTAATGAGAATGAATTACTTCAAAAGAATGTTGAGTTGTCGGAAAAACTTAAGAACGCGGCTCAACCTTTCACTCCTGGCGGTGAAACGCTTTCAGAGGCTAATAAAACGGTAGAGCAAAAGATGCCTGCAAAAGGCGAGGGGGTGCCAGAAGATGACTTAATTTCAGAAATTAAGGATTTTTTGAATATTACCGGTGAGGATTTTGATAAAGATAAAATAAGAGGTGAGTTGCGTTATCTAAGCGGTAAATATTCCAAGAAAAATAAAGGAAACAAGGAAAACTTTGAAAAAGTCAACGCGTTCCTTGACCGTATAACGACTCTTGCAGACAAGAAAAATGCCGTTGATACGGTGTATGATGCTCTTGTAGAGTCATCGCGCAAGCCAGCTAAAGTTTCTGGTGCCGCAGTCGCAGAGAATAGTATAGAAGGCCTAGAACCAGAAGTTAAAGAACAACACGACCTTAATGTTTCCGGGATACAAGAGGATTTGCAAAAAGAAGCATTGGCAAAGCCAGAAAAGGGGGTTTTGGAAAAAATGGTGGATGAGCTAAACGTGCTTGATGAAAAAATAGAAAAAGATGAAAGCCAAAAAAATATCACCCATTTGTCACCCGTTTTAAAGGATAGAAAAGAAAGGCTCCTTGAGCAAATCCAAGAAAAAATAGAAGAAGGTTTAGGTGGTAAAGAGAATTTGCGCCGTGAAGTCAAAAGCAGAACAAAAGAAAAAATAGAAACAGCTGAAGGTAAGCGGGTGAAGTTTTTTGGTGTCAAAGAGGCTAGGGAAAAACTAAGGCCAAAAGTAGAAAAAGAGGTTAAAGAAAAGAGGCGAAAGGATGCTGAAAAAAAGTTTTTTGAAAATCTTCCATTAGCTGAAAAGAAAAAGTATTGCAAGGATTATAACAAAGACCAATCCCTTGATGAGCAAGATGTTGATTGGAAGGGGTTTAGAGAGCACTGTTTAAACCCGGCGGTGGAAAAGTTTACGCGAGACCCTGAAGATAATTTTACAAAAACGTTGTCTTACATAGAAGAAATACCAGAAAGGGTTGTTAATTTTTTTAGAAAAGCTTTTGGAGGGAAAAGTACCATGGGGCCAGTTGCAGAAGAGCCAATATCAAAATCTGATAGGGATGCTTTTGATGAGGCAGTTATGAAAGGATACGAAATGGATAAGGTTGAAAAAAACAGTGCCACGAAAAAAGCTGCTTTAATGGGGGCTTGGGGCGGAGGATTGGCAGGGGCAGGCCTGGGGCTTGCGTCTTTGACACCGCTTGGGTGGGTGGCGCTAGTGCCAACGATACCCTTTGGAGTATATAAAATGGTTAGTTGGGCGAGAAAACCAGAAGTGAAGATACCCAAGGAAGACGGAAATGACTATAAAGACAGGTCTGGAGATAATTTCGAAGGTTTTAGGGAAGATTTGGCTAAAGAGTCAAGCAAACAACTAGAGAAAGAAGTTGAGAAAACTTTGGATGCTAAGATTCAAAAGGGCAGAAAAAAGTTTGCCGTAACCAGGAAAGAAGTTACCAAAGAAATGATTAATGAGGCGGTCAGAGAAGAACAAGAAGAAGAGAAAAAGAAGGTACAAGAGAGGCAAGAAGCAGAAAGATTAGCCAATGTGGAAAAGATAAAAATAAAAGATTTTAAAGATTTATTTGAAAAGCTGGGGAAAAAGGCAAAAATGAAATACGGGGGAAAGGAGTTTAGCGGAAAAGAACTGGTTGCAATGGTAAAAACCATTGTTGGCAATCTTAACCATAGGTCAGGAAATATAGAAGGGTTGAAGGCGTTAATTGACTCTGAAGTATCTGTATTGCCAGAGGAAAGAAAAGTAAGATATGTTGTAAGGAAACTATTGTTGAGAGGTATAAAAAAGGCAGAGCGCAAACCCCGCAAACCTACCAAAGATCTTGGCCCAAGCGATGAAGCGGAGGATGTTATCATAGAGGGGCAACCAGAAAGCCAGGAACAAATAAAAGCTAAAATACAAAATGCGAAAAGCGTGGGTGAGTTAGGAGAGATTCTGTTTAACCAGAGAAATAACAAGAATATTCTCACAAAAGATTATACTAAACACGAACTAGAAGAAGATATTTCACTCATCGGACAGCTTAAAGAAGAATTAAAAACCAATGGCTTTAAAGACACGGGCAAAATATACCTTATCGTAGATAATTTAGCTAATAAAGATGTAAAAAACAAGGCAGCAGAATTGTGTGGCGTGGATATTAGAGAACCTGTTGGGTTGGCGGAAGAAGATGAAGACGATGTAAAAGCTACAAAAGAACCAGAAGAAAATCCAGAAGCACTAAAAAACCAGATATCCGGCGCCCAGAATTTTAAAGAGCTTTACGCAATATTAAAAGAGCACGATGGAAAACCTGAAATAAAGGCTATAAATGACCTGCGGTCTTCTTGTGATGATCAAATAAGAAATGGGGTCAGTAAGGAAAAAGTATTAGCTAAAGCCAGTTCTTTCACTTTTGAATATCATAATACAGAGGTTCAAGAAGAGTTAAAGAAAAAAGTTTTAGATTTAATTGAAGAGGACTTGGACGAATTTTTAAAGACTAAAGAGGGCCTGTCTGCGCAGGCAGGTAAAAAAGAGGGTGCTGCAAACACTACAGATAGTGAAAGTAGCGAGGGGCTGAAAGCTAAAAGTTTGGAAGACGAATCGAAGGCAGAAGAAACAACTATTACTAACACTGAGAATGAATTTAAAAAAACAGAAGTAAAATCAGAACCAGAAAACCTAAAAAACAAAGAAAAGCCAGAAAGATTCAGTTCCACTAAGATTTTACGTATGTTGGGTCTTGAAAATAAAGGAGGTATTTCGTGGAAAGATATTGATGAAGCTTTAAATAGTTACTCTTCGGATGACGAAAATAATAAAAAATATATTAAAGATTTTGAAGATTTTATTTTTAATAATACGCCGGAGGTATCAGATAACCCAGAAGAGGGATTACAAAAGTCTATAGAAAAGTTTTTTGAAATAAAAACAGAAAAACAAAAAGGTGATATTAGTTTTCTGCAGGAAGTAGAAAATACTGCTGAGCAATTGGTTGATGAGGCCAAGCAAGTGAAGCGAGATGAGGGTGAAAAAAAGAAGGGCAAGAAAAGAAAAAAATAAAGGAGGGGATAGTTAGTATAACCAAAAATCCGCTAGTGGCGGATTTTTGGTTACAGTTTATTTCTTAATTTTCCTATTAAATCCCTTAATTCTGCCGCTCTCTCAAAGTCCATATTTTTTGCGGCGATTTTCATTTCTTTTTCCAGCAATTTCTTGTCGTTGACTAAATAAAATTCTTCTACCACATCTTCTTTTTTTGAAAAACCCCAATCTCGTATGTCTTTAATAATCGCTGTTGGCGTAATGCTATTTTTTTTATTGTACGCTTCTTGAATTTTTCTTCTGCGATTAATTTCGTCTATGGCGCCCTGCATAGACATAGTAATTTTATCTCCGTATAAAATGATGCGGCCGTGGATGTGGCGCGCGGCTCTGCCCATCGTTTGTATTAAGGTGGTTTTATTCCTTAAAAAACCTTCTTTATCAGCGTCCAAAATAGCCACCAGCGCCACTTCCGGCAAATCCAACCCTTCTCGCAAAAGATTTATTCCTACCAATACATCATATTTACCCTGCCTGAAATTTTTTAAAATTTCGGGACGTTCCATGGTTTTTACTTCGGAATGCAAATACTGGGACTTTATATTTTTTTCTTCTAAGTAAGTTGAAATTTCCTCAGCCAATCTTTTAGTTAGGGTTATTACTAATACGCGGTGCTTTTTTGTAATTTCTTTTTGTATTTCCTGGATTAAATCCTTAATTTGATTTTCAGTTTTTTTAACTTCTATTTTGGGTTCTAAAAGTCCAGTAGGGCGTATGATTTGCTCTATAATATGGTTGCCTGATTTTTCTTTTTCATACTCCGCGGGGGTCGCAGAAACATACACCGTTTGATTTTGTCGTTCCACAAATTCAGTAAATTTTAACGGTCGATTATCTATGGCAGAGGGCAGGCGGAATCCATAATCAATGAGCGTTTCTTTACGTATTCTGTCGCCAACCGACATTGCCCTAATTTGGGGAATGGAAATGTGTGACTCGTCAATACACATTAAAAAATCCTTTTTAGTGAAGTAATTGAAGTAATCAACCAGTGAAAAAGGTGCTTCACCGGGTTTTCTAAATTCCAGCTGGCTTGAATAGTTTTCAATGCCCTGGCACCAGCCGTTTTCCCGTAGCATTTCTAGGTCGTAATTCGTTTTTTGCTCCAGTCGTTGGTACTCAACTAATTTTTTTTGCTTTTTTAACACTTTTAACCGTTCCTGCAATTCAAGCTGTATATTTGATAATGCGAGGCGAATGTTATCTTGAGGAGCAACCCAAAAGGTGGCAGGGAAAAGCGTGAAGCTTGAATCTTGTATCTTAAAGCTTGGATGGATGCCGGCCGACGAAACCGAAATTTTAGCGATTTTGGCGCCGTCAAATTCTATTTTTACTAATTTTTCCCCGGTTACCAAATATATTTCAATAATCTCCCCACGGACTCGGAAGGTACCCGGCTTAAAGTCAATATCATTTCTTTTGTATTGCAGGGTAATTAAGTGTGAAATAAAATCTTTGCGGGTTATTTTTTGATGTGGGGTGATTTCTAAAGACACATGTTGGTAATTTTGCGGGGAGCCAATGTTGTAAATGCAAGACACCGAAGCCACCACAATGACATCTTTGCGGCTTAATACGTCTTGAGTTGCAAAATGGCGCAGCCGGTCTATTTCTTCATTTATTTTTGCGTCCTTTTCTATATACGTGTCGGTTTGAGGAATGTAGGCCTCCGGTTGGTAGTAGTCATAGTAAGAAACAAAATAATGCACGCCGTTGTAGGGGAAAAATTCTTTGAATTCTTGGTAAAGCTGGGCGGCCAATGTTTTGTTAGGCGAAATCACCAAAGTTGGTTTTTGAATTTTTTGTATTACGTTTGCAAGGGTAAAGGTTTTGCCACTGCCGGTAACGCCCAAAAGCACCTGGTCCTTTTTGCCAGACTGTATATTTTCAGTCAGTTTTTGTATGGCTTGAGGTTGGTCTCCCGTGGGCTTATATTTTGATATTAAGTCAAATTTCATATACACTAAGTATAACGTATAATAAAAATGATAGCATTTTTAGACGGCAAAGTTATTCTAAAAAAGGATAAATTCATTATTCTTGAAGTTGGTGGAATTGGTTATAAGGTTTTTTTGTCGCGCAAAACCGCGTTAAACCTACCAGAAATAGGCAGCCCAATCAAGTTATTTTGCTTTCAAAACGTAAAAGAAGATGCGTTGGATTTGTACGGATTCTTAACCTACGAAGAACTAGATTTTTTTGAAGTGTTAATGGAAATTCGAGGCGTAGGACCTAAGTCGGCCCTGGATATTGCCGCCCTTGGATCACTAGAAAAAATTAAAAGTAGGATTTTAGCCCAAGACGAAAAAATATTTGAGGGCATTCCGGGCATTGGCACCAAAAAAGCCATGACAATTATTTTAGAGCTTACCGGAAAAATTAAGATGCTAAGCGGCGCAAAATCAAAAGGAGCAGCAGACCCGGCCGAGGACGCATTAACCCAACTCGGATTTTCACGCCAGCAAGCAAAAGAGGCGCTAGAAAACGTTCCAAATGATATAAAAGACATGGAAGGAAGAGTAAAATACGCGTTAAAAATACTAGGTAAAAGTCAGTAGGGCGCCTTTGCTTTTATAGAATTTGTGGTACCATAAAATCAGTCATTTTACAAAGGAGCGCCACATGGACGCATGGGAGATTCCGAACATGGTTTTTGATGAGGTTCTTTTTTCTTCAGGAGCCACGCCCTATGCCATAGAGGTAGGTCCTAATCAAGTCTGTACCCTTGTTTTTTTGCCTCCTACACAGGCAGCAATGGGATATCAAGAGGAAGAACGTTACCAAAAAATAATGGCTCATCTTAAGGTTTGGCACCACTTCTTTAATCCTACTTTTCAGCCTGAGGACTTTAAAAAAGAACTGGAGCGAGAACCATCGCTGGAAGTTATGGGGGGACCGTTTTTCGATGGGACTTATGACCAGCTCCAACGTCAGGGATTTGTAGAAAAGGTAACCATGGACTCCGCCCTTAAAATTTCAGATGTCTTAGTGAGCGAGAAATTCATTTACCTGGTGAATCGCATCCAAGATGTAACGAGGAGATTGGTAAAAGAGAAGAAACCAAAAAGAAGCAAGTACTGGATCAAGGTGTGAGTCAGGCAACGCAACAACCCAGAGCAGATTTTCGATCTGCTTTTTTTTGTTACGAATGTATGTTAGATTGAAAACGATTATGATTAAAAAACTAATTAAAAAAATCACCCCGCATTTTTTACTAGACTTTTACCATTGGCTTTGGGCTTTTATGGGAGCTGTGATTTTTGGTTTCCCATCTAAAAAACTAATCGTTATTGGCGTGACTGGCACCAGCGGCAAATCTACAACAGTAGATTTTATCACCAGAATTTTAGAAGAGGCCGGTAAAAAAGTGGCTTCTACCTCTTCTATTCGTTTTAAAGTGGGTAAAAAAGAATGGCAGAACAAAATGAAAATGACCATGCCCGGGCGTTTTGTTATCCAAAAGATATTGCGGCAAGCGGTCAACGCGGGCTGCCAATATGCCGTATTAGAAGTAACCTCTGAAGGCATAAAACAATTTCGCCACAAATTCATTAATTTTGACACAGCGGTTTTTTTGAATTTAACCCTCGAACATTTAGATTCGCATGGCGGGTTTGAAAATTACCGCAATGAAAAACTAAAATTATTTAAAGAAACAAAAAATGTTCACGTACTTAACGCTGAAGATAAAAACAGCGATTACTTCTTAAGCGTTCCGGCTAAGAAAAAAATAACATTTGGATTAGAGAAAGGTGATGTTACGATAAAAAATAGCCCCTTTACGTTGCAACTTTTAGGGGCATTTAATAACTACAACGCCCTGGCGGCAATTGCAACGGTCGCCCATTATGGAGTTTCGCGGGAAATTTGTAAAAAAGCTTTAGAAAAAGTGAAAAGTATGCCTGGCAGATTGGAAGTGGTAGCGCAAAACCCTTTTTTAGTGGTGGTGGACTACGCATTTACGCCAGAGCAACTACGGGCTTCATATGATGCTGTTAAGAATTTTTCAGGGGGGAAGAACTTGGTGTGTGTGCTGGGCGCCTGCGGTGGTGGGAGGGACAAATGGAAAAGGCCCGTACTTGGAAAAATAGCAGGCCAGTATTGCAGAGAAATAATCATTACCGATGAAGATCCCTATGATGAGGATCCGCTGGAAATAATGGAACAGGTGGCAGGTGGCATTGTCCCGATGGCGAAGCCATCGAGGATCCACGACGAAGTCGGGAAAAACCACCAGCACCATATTGTCTTGGATAGAAAAGAAGCAATACATAAAGCATTGGCATTAGCAAAGCCGCAGGACGCAGTGGTAATTACTGGGAAGGGGGCAGAACCTTTAATGTGCCTTAAAAACGGTAAAAAAATACCCTGGGACGACAGGCAAATCGTCAGAGAGGCATTGACTTCTCTAAAATAACAGCTAACTTGTAAATAATGTTGTGTGTTCTATTCTTGGATCTTTGCCAATTTGGAAGGAGTGCATGTCATGAAACAGTACATGGGGATTGAAGAAAGAGGAGATGTTACTGTTGTGGAATTTTGTAACCTGAAAGTCCTTGACGAAGGACGAATGGGGGAAATTGCCGGAAAACTTTACCATTTGGTGGATCAAGAGGGGGCGAAAAACATTGTTTTGGATTTCAGAAATTTGGACTACATGTCGTCTGCAGCCTTAGGAAAAATAATTACCCTTAATAAAAAATGCAAAGAAGCTGGTGGTAAGCTGGTAATTTGTGAGCTGCCAGATGAGTACCCAAAGAGAGACATTTATTCAGTGTTTCTGACAACACATCTAAACAAATTTTTTGGAGGGCTTTACGTCCAAGACCCAAAAAATATTGGCAAAACACTGGACGAAGCTTTAAAACTATTTTCGTCCTAGTAAAGGGTAGTTTATTGAGTGCGGGCTTTTCGAAAGATGGCCTGCTTTTTATTTAAAAGGTTGCTTTTTGGGGGATTTTAAGCTATATTGTAGGAAGCATAGAAATGTGCTTTTTGTTATGTCTAAGAATAATACTATTAAAAAATCTGATAAGAAATTTATACGACGTGAAAAGGCACGGATTCGAGGTCAGTTTTTGGATGTTAAAAAGCAAGAAGAATTAATAGGAGAGTTGTACAAAAAAATGTTAGAATTACCAACCTACGAAGCAAAACAAGAAAAACCAGAAAAACAACAAGAGAAAAAGGAAGCCAAAAAGCAAGAACCAAAGAAAGAGACAAAAAATAAAACAAAAAAGAAATAGCATGAAAAGAAATACTACCAGGCACAATGCCCGAATCAATAAACGTTGGAGAAAGAGCAGGGGCAAAAAATATAACACTATCAAAGTATGACCCCGTTAGAAGTTTGGATGCAATAGAAAAAACTTCAGTGGGTTAGCATAAGAAAAATAATAAAAATTAATAAGAGCAAGCAAAAAATAATTTTCATGAAAATTATTTTTTGCCCATAACTTCTAACGGGGTGACAATAAAAGATATTCAAAACTTATCGGTAAGGATGGGAATGGAATCGGATTTTCGCGGTTTAGACGGAGTCAAAAGACTTTTGGAGAATAAAAAATCTAAATTCCAGAAACTTTCGTTAAAAGACCAGGAAGAGTTTGATAAAGACGCCTTGGAAAACCCTTATTTAGATTCGGGAGTTTATAATGTTGCACAGGACAAAGAGATAAAAAAAGTGCTCGTGGGCATTGATATCGGCCCAGAAGAAATTTTGCTGGCTAAAGAATTGGGTGACATAGATTTGGTAATTGCCCACCACCCTATTGGCAAGGGCTTGGCCCAATTGGCCGATGTGATGGATTTGCAGTGTGATGTGTATAATTACTATGGGGTGCCCATTAATGTTGCTGAAGGGCTAATGCGCGAGCGGATTTCAGAAGTTGCCAGAGGGGTAAATGCCATAAACCACCAACGAACGGTTGACACAGCAAGAATATTGGGCATTAATGTCATGAATTCCCACACTCCTACTGACAATTTAGCGGCTAAATTTTTGAAAAACTTCATTGAAAGTAAAAAACTGGAAAAAGTAGGGGACGTGATAGGCGCCCTAAAAGAGCTTCCAGAGTACAAAGAAGCGATGAAAATTGGTGTGGGTCCTAAAATTTTTGTGGGCTCCCCAGAACATAGATGCGGCAAGGTGGCATTGACCGAAATTACCGGAGGCACCGAGGGCTCGCCGAAATTATATGAAAAAGTTGCCCAGGCTGGTATTGGTACGGTCATTGGTATGCATATTTCAGAGGAGCATAAAAAAGAAGCCGAAGCCGCTCACATTAATATTGTTATTGCGGGGCACATGTCTTCTGATTCCTTGGGGATGAATTTATTTATGGATGAATTGCAAAAACAGGGAGTTGAAATTGTACCCTGCTCTGGATTTACGAGAGTTTCAAGGGTGTAAAAAGTTTTTAAAAAGATATCCAAAAAGCCGCCAGTGGCGGCTTTTTGGATAAAAAAGAATTTGAAAAATAAGTGAATGTGTGATAATTTTATGGAGTGTTGCGTGCACTTTCAAAACCAAATACGGAGGCATGGCATGAGTGAATTTTACGAGGTCGAGATTGAAGCATCTGTTGACCCACATGTCCATCCGCGGGAGATGGAAAAGAAAACAATGTGTCCACTTGTTAACACTCTTATTATGGGTGGTTGTGACGTTATGGCTCCAATGCCAAATACCGAAGAAGGCCTTACTGTGGCGGCCAAGGTAATTAAGTACAAAAAATTCGTGGAAAAAATGATTCCGCACCACGAACCAGTTAAGGTTTTGCCCATAGTCATGATCAACGAACAAACTACCCAAAAGATGATTGATGAATGTATTGCAGACAATATTCTTGATGGCAAGGTATATCCTCTTAATAAGACTACCCAGTCTCACTATGGGGTAAAACACTATGGCAGGTTGCTACCCATCATGAAGCATTGTGGCAAGGTTGGCATGAGAAGACATCTTCATCCAGAGCATCCTTCAGTCTATTTTGATAATCGAGATGCCGAGTTCGCTTTCCTGCCAATTTTGGAAATGTTCTTAGATGAAACAGAGGGAGTCATTATTTCAGAGCACGGCACCGACGGCCGATGTATTCCCCATTGGCAGGCTATGGCCAAAAGTGAAAGATTTTTCGTGACGTTGACGCCACACCACCTTTTGACCGATGAAAGTAACAGTTACGGGGACGTGCGGAAAACATTTAAACCACCAGTGAAAACTATCGTAGACAGATGTTCGCTGGTGCGGCTTGTGGAAGAAGATTATCCGTGGGTGATGGCAGGGTCTGACTTTGCTCCCCATGACATTTCTGCCAAGCATGTGCATCAAGGCAGATGTGCGTGTGGCGCGTACCACGGGAAATTTATCTTGCCATTCTATGCGCATGCTCTTGACCGGTTACTTTTGGCTCCTAAAGGCATAAAGACCTTTGTGAACTTTACCAGCAGAAATTCTCGTAAACTTTACAACCTTTTGCCTGCGTCTCGAAAGATTAAGCTTGTCAGAAAGTCGCAGAAAATTCCGCTGTACGACAAGGTTGGTCCATGGACGGTTGAACTTTTTATGGCAGGCGAAACGATACTCTGGCAGCTTGCCTAGAGGAATGCCGCTTACTGAATTTTTTGGTGGGCGGTTTTTTAATATATAAAACGGTTATAAAAGTCCATAGTTATCCTCAAAAGCGACTTTTATAACCATTTCTGTGTATAACTTGTGAATTATACGTTAGTAATAAGTTGTTTTGAAGCACAAGAACTAGTAATACACGGGAAAATGGTCTCATGGTTTTTTAGTGCTTTTTTTGCTACCATGTAACAAAGGTCTATTAATATAGTATTTCACTATGGCAAAAGAAAAGAAAGAAGGTAAATTAATCGGCGAAATTAGCCATTACTTTTCTCGTATTGGGGTGGGGGTAATTAAACTTTCCGCACCCTTAGCTCAAGGGGACGAAATAAGGATTATGGGCGGGGAGAGTACTGACTTTAACCAGAAGGTTGATTCTATGCAGGTTGACCATAAGTCGGTAACAACGGCAAAAAAGGGAGATTCTGTAGGGTTAAAGATAGACGAAAAAGCAAGAGAAGGTTATAAGGTGTACAAGGTTTAGTCTCACCCTTTTTAGGGGGTCCTTTAGATAATATAAAAGGTGTCGGTTTTAAATTTCACCTGCTCGCAGACAGTATGTTAAAAAGTTGACATTTCAGAACAAAAAAAATAGAATACGATAATTGATTCTTGAGTATTATTAAACAAAAGGTTGGCATATGAGTGAAAGAATCTTTTATGTTACAAAAGAAAAGTTGAAGGAATTAAAGAAAGAACACGAAGGCCTCGTAGCTTTTGAGCACGATAAAGTATTGGGTCAGGAGGCTCCCAGAATGCTTGAATCTGAAGATATTAATTCGGAGTTTGTGAGCTACCATGAAGACATTGACTCATTAAGACTAAGGATTGCTGAACTTCAAAATATTTTAGAAAACTACGAGTTGATAAAAAACCCGCCTAAAGAAAAACGAATTTTCGTTGATTTGGGGGCGATGGTAAAAATTGACGTGAATGGAAAAAAAGACGAGTTTATGATTACCGGTACCCTGGAAGCTGATCCGGTATTTGGTAAAATTAGTAATGAATCTCCGGTAGGAAAAGCGCTGTTGGGTCATAAGGTTGGAGACGAGGTGATCATTGATTCACCCGAGAAGACTACCTATAAAATTAAGGGTATTCGCTACGAGATAAGTTAATAAGTAATCTTTGAATCTAAAAAGAGACCTTACAAAGTCTCTTTTTAGATTTATATGGTATTATGATATATACCTCAGTGGTTATTTTCTATGTTAAAAGTAATCAATAAAATAGTGAAAGTCCTGATTATGAGTGACTTTGTTATAAATTTAGGGTGGGGTTTGATGGCCCCCATTTTTGCTATTTTTATTGTCCAAAATATTACAGTAGGAAGCGTTTCTGAAGCTGCAAAAGTGGCAGGTTTTGCATCACTCTTTTACTGGATCGTAAAATCAGTTCTGCAAATACCTATTGGTCAGTATTTAGATAAAAATCACGGCGAAAAAGATGATTTTTGGTTTATGATTATGGGAAACTTTATCATGGCTTTTATCCCCTTGGGGTATGTTTTTTCGACCCGGCCCTGGCATATTTACCTGTTGCAAATATTGTACGGAGTTGCCGCAGCTATGACACTTCCATCTTTTGCGGCAATATTTACCCGGCATATCAATAAAGGGAGAGAGGCGTTTACCTGGAGTATGTATAGCACGTTTTTAGGTATAGCCGCTGGTGTTGCCGGTGGCATTGGTGGTATAACAGTAGCCGCTTTTGGATTTACGCCAGTGCTTATTTTTATTAGCCTGCTTACATTCCTTTCAAGTGTATTGTTATTGTATATTAAAAAAGATATTTCCCCCAAAAATAAGGAAGTAGTGAGGATACCCAGAGAAAGGACGATAGTAAACCCAAGATGAAAAACCAAGAAATTGCAAAAATTTTTAATGACATCGCCAGGTTTTTACAGATAGAAGGCGTAGCCTTTAAGCCGTATGCGTACGAGCGAGCTGCCGCCTCATTAGAGGGGTTAAAAGACGATGTCTCTAAATTATATCTACAAGGTGGCAGGCGGGCCCTAGAAGAAATTGAGGGAATCGGTAAAGCCATGTCTGACCATATAGAGGAGTATTTGAAAACGGGAAAAATAAAAATCCATGAAGAATTCAAGAAAGGATTACCGGTAAACATGGATGAACTTTTGAGGGTAGAAGGACTGGGCCCCAAAAAAATAAAAGTGTTGTATGAAAAATTGGGAGTCAAAAATATTAAAGATTTGGAAAAAGCATTAAAAAAACACGAGATTGCGCCACTATTCGGTTTTGGAGAAACAACAGAAAAAAATATTGCACAAGGAATAGCATTTGTAAAGCAGAATAAAGGCAGGGCTTTATTGCAAGAAATTTTACCGGGGGCACGGGAAGTGTTGCGAAAATTAGAAGAGCTACCGGAGGTAAAAAAAGCAAGTTTGGCGGGGTCATTGCGAAGAAGAAAAGAAACGATTGGAGATGTTGATTTTTTAGTAGTATCTTCTAGTCCTGAAAAAGTTATGAATTTTTTTGTTGCCTTGCCGGGAGTTAAAAAAATATGGGGAAAGGGGGGGACCAAGGCGTCGGTACATACGGAAGCCGGCTTTGACATGGATTTGCGGGTAGTGCCGGCTAAAAGTTACGGGGCGGCGCTTCAATACTTTACCGGCTCCCAAGCTCATAATATTGTAACCCGAAAAATTGCCATTGATAAAGGGTTAAAATTAAGCGAGTACGGGGTTTTTAAAGGGGCGACGATGATTGCAGGCAAAACAGAAGAGGAGGTATATAAAGCTATTGGTTTGCCCTATATTGAACCAGAGTTAAGAGAAGACCAAGGAGAGGTTGAAGCCGCATTGGAAGGTAAGCTACCAAAATTAGTTGAGTTAAAAGATATAAAAGGTGATTTGCACTGCCATTCAAATTGGAATGGTGGCGAGCATTCTATTGAAGTTATGGCCCAAACCGCTATGGCGCGCGGCTACGAATATATTGGTATTTCAGATCATAGCAAAACGCTCAAAATTGAAAACGGCTTGAATGAAAAACAATTATTAGAGCAACACGAAGCCATTAAAAAAATAAACGCGAAATTTCAAAAAGAAAATTTGAAATTTCGCGTCTTGCACGGTGTTGAAGCCGATATTTTAAAAGATGGCTCAATTGATATTAAGAATGAAGTTTTGGCGCAATTGGATTATGTTATTGCTTCGGTGCACTTAAATACTAAAATGGAACAAAAAGAAATGATGGCGCGTATTGAAAAAGCCATGAAAAATCCTAATGTTGATATTTTGGCCCACCCAACGGGAAGAATTGTAAACCAGCGCGACGAATATCAAATTGACTTTGACAAAATGCTACGCCTAGCAAAAGGGACTGGAACTATTCTAGAAATTAATTCTTCTGCCCGGTTGGATTTACGCGACTTTTACATCCGCAGAGCCAAAGCCGAAGGCGTAAAAATGATTATTAACACTGACTCGCACCACAAAGACCATATGGCGCTTATGGAGTACGGGGTTTCACAGGCACGCCGCGGCTGGGCCGAGAAGAATGATATTGTAAATACAAACTCCGTACATAAGCTATTAAGGTATTTTGAATGAAACCATGCCAAAAGAAAAATCAGCAGGAGCAATTATATATCAAATGAGAAGTGACCCCGCCTCGGGCGGAGCGAGTGTTCCATATTATCTGCTTTTGCATTACCCGTCGGGGCACTGGGAGTTTGCAAGGGGGCATGGGGAGCCTGGCGAAAGCGAGGAAGATACCGCAAGAAGAGAAGTTGCAGAAGAAACGGGACTAAAAGATATAAAAATAATCCCCGGATTTAAAGAGCATACAAAGTTAATTTTTCGTAGAACCTATAATTTAAAACCAGAAGAAAAGAAGCATGCTCCATGGATCGTTAAAATTGTTACGCTGTATTTAGCAGAGGCGGCCACCGATAACGTGGTGCTATCAAGAGAACATAAAGATTTTTTGTGGCTACCTTACGAACAAGCGTACAAAAAATTACTTAAAAAGGGAAAAGATATTTTAAAAAAAGCCAATGATTACCTTATTTCAAAAAAGAGTCTATAATATGGTAAAAACTATTCCCAAGGGTAAGGTACTTACCTATAAACAAGTCGCCCAAAAAATTGGCAGGCCTAAAGCGTTCCGTGCGGTGGGAAACGCCTTGAGTAAAAATCATGATCTGCAGATTCCCTGCCACAGGGTAGTAAAGAGTAATGGAGAAATAGGGGGTTACAACAAAGGAATGGTTAAAAAGCGCGTACTCCTAAAAAAGGAGGGCGCCTTGTCTTGGATGGGTTTCTAGACTTTTATTTTTTAAAATACGTTGTATAATTAGCATAGTTAAGCAATATTAAACTAACATAATAGAAATATATTATGGTAACAAAAAATAGGAGACTATTTCTGCTTACAACTCTTCTAGTGCTTCTTGTTATTTTGTTTCTACAAACGAATGGCACGGGATTGGTTGCATGAGGGGTTGTTTTAAGCAGGCAACTCAATCAAAAACCCGCGTAATGCGGGTTTTTTGATATAAGCTATTTACTACTTTTTACCTCTTCTATAATTTTTTCAAATATTTCTGGGTATGTTTTGATAAGTTGCGCCAAAATTTTCCTGTCCAATGCAATCTGTTTTTTCTTTAAGCCGTTTATAAATCTGCTGTAATTAATTCCTAATGCTCTGCAAGCGGCGTTAATCTGCAATTGCCAGAGTTGGCGAAAGTCCCTTTTTTTAACTTTTCTGTCTCGATAAGAAAAAGTCCAGGCATGTCGCAGCGCGTCTTTTGCTAATTTGTATTTTGACTTTCTTCCGTACTTAAAACCCTTGGCATGCTTTAATAAATGTCTCCGGTGTTTGTGGGCTGTTGCTCCCTTTTTTACTCGTGTCATGGGCTATATTTTTAAATTTGTAAAAACCGTTTAACTCTTTTTGTTTCGGACTTAGATAATTGGATCCACTTGCGCCCTTTTCTCCTCATCTGCCCTGTTTTTTTAGAGCGGTAGTGGTTTTGGCCCGAAAGTCTCCTTAAAATTTTCCCAGTGCCAGTGATTTTAAACCTTTTTGTTAGTGCTTTTTTAGTTTTATTCATTTTTTTACATTCCTTATTCTTTAGAAATTATCATGGTAAACCCTTTCGGTTCCCGTTTTAAATCCCTTTCAACTTTCACGGGTATTAATTTGTCAGTGGTTTCTAAAAAAAATATTACTTTTTTTGCTGCCAAGTCTCCCATCGCCTTTTCTCTTCCCTTGAGCATCATGTTTACCTTAATCTTGTCCCCCCCCTTTAAAAACTTTTCTGCCTGTTTAGCCTTCACTTCAATGTCGTGGGGTGAAATGTTAAACCCAAGCTGTATTTCCTTAAGTTTAGTAATCTTGGTATTTACCTTTATTTTCCGTTCCTTTTTTTGTGCAGAATAAAGGTATTTTCCGTAATTAGCAATTCTGCACACCGGCGGCACCACTTTTTCCGTTACCTGGATTAAATCTAGTCCTTGCGACTTGGCTAATTCAATTGCGGCAAAAATGTTCATTATCCCAAGTTGTTCGCCGGCCTGTCCAATGACTCTGACCTCTTTTGCTCGTATAAAATTGTTGACGGGTATTCTTTCGATGTTGATTTAAGATTTTAGATTTTGGATGTTAGTTTACCGTTTTTTTCGGTCTAATATCTAACGTCTAATATCTAATACCTATGCTGGTGGAAGTGGCGATGTTGAAATCGCGTCCAAATGCCTTCCTAAAATAATTCTACAAATGTAGCTCATTTTGTTGTTTGAATACTACATAAGAAATGAGCAAAATTTGTAATATCCTAATCCTCTTAGTTTCAGCGACTATTTGAGGAAAATAGTCGTCTATCCTGATCTTATAACACCCTTATTCTGCCTATCAGGAGTTGGCAGTAAGGATGAGCATTAAGCGTATGCTAATGCTGGTTGCTTATTTGAAAAATTAGCAATTATGTTTTTTCTGAAAGTTTATTCAGATTTCAGAATACTGAATTTGCTTATTTTAGAAGAGTGCTTTTGTCGAAACTTACACTCCCTTATTTAAATTGCCTTTGTATGTCGCGCTGTGCATCTTTCTTTTTAATCTTTTCCTTTTTATCAAACTTTTTCTTTCCTTTTGCTAGGGCGAATTCGAGCTTTATCCTACCATGTTGTTCGTAAACTTTCAAGGGTATGAGCGAAAATCCGCGTTCGTTTACCTTTCCCAGTAAGTAATTAATCTCTTTTTTATTCAACAGAAGCTTGCGTAATTGTTCAGGATTGTAGTCGCTTGGGGTATTTTTTGGCTGGTAGGCAGGTATTTTAGCGCCTATTAAATAGGGTTCTTGCCCCCGGATTATCACATACGACCCCGCCAAGTGCATATGGCCCGTTTTAATGCTTTTTACCTCTTGTCCTTGTAATACAAGCCCCGCCTCGTATTTTTCAAGGATTTCATAATCAAAAGTGGCTTTTCTGTTTTCTGCGTAAGTATTCATATATTTATTCACTTTATCATTTGTATCACATTCTGAAACTATTGACAATATTTATAAAAAGTAGTAAATTACGGAAAGACAAATCACATGTCAAAAGGAGGGTAGAAATGTTCTGGTCTCTAGCTCTTCGGGAATTTAGTGACAGTCCCAAGGGATATGACGATAGATTTTTTGTTGTCGAGGATGACGACAAAAAATCGGCAATCATTAAGATCGATGTAGCCGCAAGAACTACCACGCCTTGGTACGCTATAATGGCCGCCAGCGCTATAATTGGTCCCCTTAATAATGAAGCAGAGGCTTGGAAGGCGGCAAGGGACTATCGTTTTAAGTGAAGTGGTAGTCCAAAAAGTCCGGGTAGTTGGTATCGCTCCTCGGCTTTTTTATTGCAAAAACCTTTAAATTTTGATCAGAATAAGCTAGAATGACAGGTATGAGCAAGGAAAATATCATTGTTTCACTGGGTGGGTCGTTGGTGGCTCCAAATGAAATTGACACCGCTTTTTTGGAGACCTTCAAAAAAGCGGTGATGAAAAATCTTAACACTAAAAGGTTTTTTATTTTTGTCGGTGGCGGGAAAGTGTGCCGCGCCTACCAAAGCGCACTGCTGGAATTTGGTGCAGACAACAAAGAAAGAGATTGGATTGGAATTAATGTTTCGCGTCTTAATGCCGAAGTTGTGAAACAATCGTTTGATAAAGTGGCGTTTGACAAGGTAATTACTGATCCCACCAAAAAAGTAAACTCACGAAGGGACGTGGCAGTATTTGCGGGTTGGAAACCGGGCTGGTCAACGGATTATTGTAGTGTGATGTTGGCCAAAAACATGGGTATTAAAACCATTGTAAATGCAACCAACATTGATTATGTGTATGATAAAGATCCGAAAAAATACCCAAGCGCCAAGCCCTTAAAAGAAGTCAGCTGGAAAGATTTTAGAAAAATAGTAGGCAGTAAATGGACGCCGGGGCTGTCTATGCCCTTTGATCCACGGGCGTCAAAAATGGCAGAGGTTTTAAAAATTAAAGTCATTATTATGAATGGAAAACATTTGGACAGGTTAGAAAGTTTTTTAAACGGTAAGTCATTTGTGGGGACGATAATACAATGAGCGTAAAAGAAGAAATAAAAAAAATAATTGAAAAAGCGGTAAAAGGGGCGGGTTTTGGAACGCATGATTTTTCTCTTGAAATGCCAAAAGATGTGGCCCACGGTGATTACTCAACCAACATTGCTTTTGTGTTAGGAAAAAGTGCAACGAAAAATCCCAATGAACTGGCATTAATGTTAAAAAGAGGAATAGAAAAAGATAAAAAAATAATAAAAAAGGTTGAAGTGGTTGGGGGATTTATTAATTTTTTTGTTAATGATACATTTTTTAATGAAACTATAAAAGAAATTTTAAAAAGGGGAAAAGATTTTGGGAAAAATCAAAATTTAAAAAACCAAAAAATTATTATTGAATATACTAATACCAACATTCTTAAGGAATTCCATATAGGACATTTGATGGGTATTACTATTGGCGAATCTTTGTCCCGCATTTTTGAATTTCAAGGAGCTAATCTTAAAAGAGATTCATATCAAAGTGATGTGGGGTTACATATTGCAAAGACGGTTTGGGGAAGATTAAATATGAAGGAGAGTTTTAGGGGGGATACGAAGTCCTGGAATATGGCCTACGCTTACGGATCTGAAATGTATGAAAATGATGAAAGGGCCAAAAGTAACATTATTGATCTAAATAAAAAGATTTTTGACAAATCTGATGCGAAAGTTAATAAAATTTACGAAGAAGGTAAAAAAATAAGTTTGCAGTCTTTTGGTGAAATCTATAAAAAACTTGATACGAAATTTGATTATATTATTCTTGAAAGCCAAGTTGCAGATTTTGGAAAAAAAATCGTTGAAGGTGGGTTAAAAAAAGGAGTCTTCGAGAAAGGTGAAAATGGAGCAGTAATTTTTAAGGGTGAAAAATTCGGGTTACATACGAGAGTATTTTTAAACTCGGAAGGATTGCCCACTTATGAGGCAAAAGATTTAGCCCTGGCTAAATTTAAATACGGCAAATTCAAATATGATAAATCCATTGTGATTACCGCCAATGAACAGAACGAGTATTTTAAGGTAATGCTGTGTGCCTTAAAACAGATTGATTCTAAACTAGCAGAGAGAACAAAACATATCGGCCACGGTATGATGCGCCTACCCGAAGGTAAAATGTCTTCTAGAACGGGCAACGTAATAACCTTTGAATTTTTATTGGGTAAAGTTGAAAAGTTAGTTACAGAAAAAATAAAAGATAGGGATTTATTAAATGAAGAAAAAAAAGAGGTTATAGAAAAAGTGGCCATCGGGGCTCTAAGGTATTCTATTTTAAAGCAATCGATTGGGTCAGATATTGTCTATGACTTCGAAAAATCCATTTCTTTTGAAGGAGATTCTGGGCCCTACTTACAGTATTCTTGCGCGCGGGCTCAATCGGTCCTAAGAAAAGCGAAAGAAGAAAAAATAAAAGCATCGCTTAAAAATATTCCAGACCAAGTTGGCCAATTGGAAAGAGTAATGAGTTATTTCCCGGAGATTGTTGAAAAAGCAGGGAGGGAATATCAGCCCCACGTTATGGTATTATATTTAACAGAGCTGGCACAGGAATTTAACCATTATTATGCAAACAGTAAAACTGTAGATGTTGCTGATGAATTCTCACCCTATAAAATTGCACTAACGGAAGCTTTTACAATCATTATAAAGAACGGCCTGTGGTTGCTTGGAATTAATAGTTTGGAAAAGATGTAATGTAATTTTTTTAAAAGTATTAAAACTATGGAAAATAAAAAAACCGATCTTACTTTAGCAATCTTCATGGTGGGTATATTTATTCTGGTAATCGGAGTTGCGGGATTTTTTGTATATCGGCAGTATGTTTCTCACTCGCCTCAAGGTCAAAGTCAGAATGGCAACGGACAGCAGGATCAAACTGCCGGTTGGAATGTCCTAAAAAATGATCAGTTAGGATTTACGATGAAATACCCCAGTAATTTTTTTGATGTAGGACACGACCCAAAAATACTGGTAGGAGATTGTAATGATAGTGTTTTTCCTAATAGTTGCCCTGATATTAAAAATACCGTAGCGCAAGATCAAGATGCAAATGGAATGTACGCAAACAATACGATGGTTAATGTTTCAAAATTAACCCTAAATAATACACCCTATTGCTCATCGTATATATCAGACGCCGCAACTGGGCATTTGTACAGCCACTATTATTACGCTACGGTAAAAAACCAAAAATGCCTAGTAGTATATTTAGTTACTAGCGCTACGAATTGTGACTTTTACTTACCGTTGGAACAAGGTAATACCGAACAGGCAAAAAACTATAACGATTGTATTACCAAAACTAACGAACAGCCAAAAATATTGCAACAAATCATTAATACTTTCACATTCACCACCACACCATAATGAAATTAAATAATAAATACTACCTTTTAAGGCATGGGGAAGCAATGAGTAATGTAAAACAGGTAGTTTCGTCATGGCCAGAAACGTTTGAGAATCCGCTAATTCCGCATGGTAGGGATACCATACAAGAATCCGCTGGAATATTAAAAGGTAAAGGCATCGATTTGATTTTTGCATCAGATTTATTAAGGACAAAGCAGACTGCAGAGATTGTTGGTAAGGCGTTGAATATAAAGCCAGAATTTGATAAAAGGTTAAGAGAGATTAGTTTTGGTAATCTGAATGGAGGGCCTATTACTGATTTAGATATAAATTTTAAAGAAGAATCAGAAAGAATTAAGAATAACATGCCAGGGGGCGAATCGTATGAGGACGTTTCAAAAAGAGTATACGAATTTTTGATGGATATTGATGGAAAGTATCAAGGAAAAAATATTTTAATTATCAGCCACGAATGTCCGCTGTGGATTCTGGAAGCCAAGGTGCATGGGATGTCACTAGAGGAGCATATAAGGACTATCCCACGAGATCAACGAATTCACAAAGGCCAGGTAAAAGAGTTGAACTAGGTATGACTTATAACTTTCCCGAAGAAGAGAAAAAAATATTGAAGTTTTGGGAAGAAAATAAGATTTTCCAAAAACTACAGGCAAAAAACAGCGGCAAAGAACGCTGGTCGTTTTTGGACGGGCCAATTACGGCAAACAATCCCATGGGTGTGCATCACGCCTGGGGCAGAACCTACAAAGACTTGCTCCAACGCTACAACGCTATGAAAGGCTTTGATGAACGCTATCAAAATGGTTTTGATTGCCAAGGCCTTTGGGTGGAGGTTGAGGTTGAAAAAGAGCTTGGTTTTAAAACAAAAAAAGACATTGAAACGTATGGCATAGACAAGTTTGTTGAAAAATGCAAAGAGAGAGTCAGGAAATACTCTGCGATACAAACCAAGCAATCGGTACGCTTGGGTCAATGGATGGACTGGAAAAATTCATATTTTACGATGTCAGATGAAAACAACTATGCTATTTGGCACTTTTTAAAAAAATGCCACCAGAAAGGTTACTTATACAAAGGAAAAGATTCGGTGCCATGGTGTCCACGGTGTGGAACGGCTATTTCCCAACACGAAATTTTAACGGAGGACTATAAAGAAGTTACCCACGACTCGGTTTACTTTCAGTTGCCAATTGAGGGCAAAAAAAATGAATTTCTTTTAGTGTGGACTACCACTCCATGGACGTTGCCTGCCAACATTGCCGTAGCGGTTGACGAAACCATTGACTATGCGTTAGTTCAAGAACATAGCGGCTTAAGATTTTGGGTTGCAAAAGCTTTGGTAGAAAAAATATTCAAAGAAGACCACAAGGTTTTAAAAGTGGCAAAAGGAAAAGCGCTCGTCGGGCTGAAATATACATGGGCGTTTGATGATTTGCCGAGAGTGAAAGAAGTAGCAGAAAAAAATCCATTAACATTTCACGTGGTTGTTGCTACTGACAATAGAATAATGCCAATTACCACCGATGATGGTACGGGTCTGGTGCATACAGCTGTTTCTGCTGGCCAAGAAGATTTTCAACTGGGTAAAAAATTAGGCCTGCCTCTCATTGAAATTATTAACGAAGATGCAACTTATTTAGATGGACTCGGTGAATTTTCTGGTAATAATGCCAAACAACACCCAAAAATTATTTTGGATTATTTGCTTGCAAAAGAAAAAGAAAAAGGAAAATGGTTATTCAAAATTGTTCCCTATAAGCACCGATATCCTGCCTGCTGGAGGTGTAAAACCGAATTAGTTTGGCGTGTGGTTGACGAATGGTATATTGCCATGGAAAAACTGAGAAAACCTTTGGAAGATATTGTAAAAAAAATACAATGGATTCCTGGATTTGGTTTAGAGCGAGAATTAGATTGGATAAAAAACATGCACGACTGGCTTATTTCTAAAAAAAGATACTGGGGATTAGCGCTTCCTATTTTTGAATGCGAATGCGGCCATTTTGAAGTAATCGGGTCAAAAGAGGAATTACAGAAAAAAGCCGTTGAAGGCTGGGAAAAATTTAAGGGAAACTCTCCTCACCGGCCATGGGTTGATGCGGTAAAAATTAAATGCAAAAAGTGTAAAAAGACAGTCTCAAGGATTAAGGATGTGGGTAACCCATGGCTGGATGCTGGCATTGTTCCTTTTTCAACCATGAAATACTTTTCCGATAAAGCGTATTGGAAAAAATGGTTTCCTACACAAGTGGTTGCAGAATCTTTCCCCGGACAATTTAAAAATTGGTTTTACTCGCTCTTGGTAATGTCGGCAGTTTTAGAGGATACGGCACCGATGAAAACTATTTTTGGCTATGCTTCGGTAAAAGATGAAAAAGGTGAGGAAATGCACAAGTCCAAAGGAAACGCCATTTGGTTTGATGATGCCGTAGAAAAGATTGGGGCTGACCCAATGCGGTGGATGTATGCGAGAGCAAATCCTGCGGAAAATTTGGCTTTTGGTTATAAATCCGCTGATGAAATAAAAAGAAAACTATTGACTCTTTATAACGTATATACCTTTTTTAGCACCTACGTAACCAAAAAAGATTTTCCTGCCAGTCTGAAAGTGAAACCCAAACATATTTTAGATGCGTGGATTATTTCGAAAATGGACCATATCATTGGGCTTGCAGAGTTTACCTTGGATAAATACGATATAGCAAAAGCTACGTTGGCTACAGAAGATTTCTTTATTAATGATTTGTCGTTGTGGTACTTACGACGGTCACGAAAAAGATTCCATGAAGATAGTGGCGACAGGAAAGAAGCAATCAAAACTCTTTACTACGTACTTTTGCAAACGACTAAAGTAATAGCTCCCGTGATGCCTTTTTTTGCTGAATCAATGTACCAAGGATTAAAAACGGGGGACATGCCAGAGTCGGTGCACTTGTGCAGTTGGCCCGAGAACAATACCTCTACTAATACTAATTTAGAGCTTGAACAAAATATGGACGAGGTAAGAAATGTGGTTACCTTGGCATTGGCGGAGCGGGCGTTTAAAGTCATAAAGGTGAGACAACCCCTGCAGTCAATTACCATAAAAAATAAAAAATTAAAAATAAAGGACAACGTTGAATTATTAAACTTGATCAAAGATGAAGTCAATGTGAAAGATATTATTTTTAATGATAAGATTAAGGACACCATAGTACTGGACACCCGTATTACCCAAGCGCTAAAAAACGAAGGTGTAGCAAGGGATGTCGTCAGGTCTGTTCAGGATTTTAGGAAAGAACAGAGGTTAAAACCGGAAGATAAAATCTTAGTTTGGTTTTCTGGTTCAAAAAAAGTAACCAATATCGTGGAAAAGAATGGGGATTTTCTGTCAAAAGAAATAAGAAGTGTAAAGATTTTCATAGACCAAACCGTAGACAAAACGGCCCCCGAAAAAGAAATTTTAATCGACGGACAAAAAATAGCATTGGCTATTAAAAAGATCGTATAAAAATATGCCATATTTAAGTAACGATAAAAATCCACCGGGGTTCAATGAGCCAACTTCTCGTATGCCTCAAAAAAGCCAACCTGTAAAAAAACCTTTTTCTGCAGTAGATAAAAAAGATGAAGCGTTGTTTCACGGAGCTGATGTGTCTAAATACTATATAGATAAGGCATTAAAGAAGGAAAAAATTAAAGAAAAGTGGGATACTAACCCCCGTACAAAGTTGAGCGATGAGGATATCGAAAACTTAAAAACTGTTATAGAAAATCCAAAATACGGGACAACCATTAGTCCATCAGAATTAGATTTAGCAAAAAGACAACTGCAAAAAATAGCGCAAGGAAAGGGGCTTAATGCATTTAGGCACGAAGATTATAAAAAAATAGTTAGTGCCAGAAAGCAATTAGGGAAGTTAAAAGAACTAGAAGGCGATAAGTAAAGAACCATGTTATGAAAAATATAGTCGATAAAATATTTCTGGTGTTACTGCTATGTGCCCCGGTTACTTTAATTGCCGTATACCTTCATACATCTTCCTTGGTAGTTTTTTTCCTGGCGGCGTTGGCAATTATCCCTTTAGCGAAATATATCGGCGAGGCCACCGAGGAACTAACCGTATATACCGGACCCGCTTTGGGGGGCTTGTTGAATGCGACGTTCGGAAACGCAACGGAATTGTTAATCGGCGTATTTGCGCTCCGACAGGGTTTGGTTGAAGTTGTTAAGGCTTCAATTACAGGCTCCATTATTGGAAACCTGCTTCTAGTAGCTGGCATGGCAATGTTGGTGGGGGGCTGGCGTCATAAAAAACAGGTATTTAATAAAACAGGGGCCTTAGCTGCGAGCTCTACATTGCTTCTATCTGCCATCGCCTTAATTATACCAGCCATATTTTTGCAAACTGCTCCTGGTATTGGCGGGGAAATTATTGAAGAATTAAGCGTTTTCGTTTCTGTTTTTATGCTGGTAGTGTACATTGCCAGCTTGTTTTTTATCTTGTATACCCATAGGCATCTCTATACCCAAGAAGTCGGCAAATATGAGGCAAAGTGGAGTAAGACAAAAAGTATCGTCGTCTTATTGCTAGCGACGCTGGTGGTTGCTTGGATGTCTGAAATTTTAGTCAGCTCAATTGAACCAATAGTTACGAGTGTTGGTTGGACAGAACTGTTTATAGGAGTAGTAGTTATCGCCATTATTGGCAACGCGGCCGAGCATACTTCTGCGATTGTAACTGCCATGAAAAACAGAATGGACCTGGCATTGCAGATTTCTATAGGTTCAGCTACTCAAATCGCGATGTTTGTAGCCCCTGTTCTGGTGTTAGTAAGTCTATTTTTTAAAACTCGTATGAGTTTAGTATTTAATACCTTTGAGCTTATTGCAATTATTCTTTCTATATTAATCGCAAACTTAGTGGTGGAGGATGGTGAAAGTAATTGGTTGGAAGGCTTGCAACTCCTCATGGCTTATGCGATTATAGCGGTAGCTTTTTTCTTCCATCCCTAGTATTTATGCGTATCAACTTGCCTTATGACAGTACAATATCGAACCAAAGGGTTTGTTTTTAAAAGAGAAGACAGATTAGAAGCTGACAGGGTATTCTCCGTGTTCACCTACGACTTTGGGAGAATAGAAATCTTTGCCAAGGCTATTAGAAAAATGGCGTCAAAATTGAAAAGTGGAATAGAAATTTTTTCCTTGGCCGAATTGTCATTCATCCAAGGAAGGAATCGCAAAACACTAACCGATGCACTGTTAATACAGAAATTTCGTAGTATATCAGAGAGCCCTGAAAAAATGGCCATATCCATAAATGCGTGCAATCTGTTGCACTCTTTCATTAAAGGACAGGAGCCAGACGAGAAGATTTGGAATTTAGTTTTAGATTTTTTTCAAAAACTGGATACGCATCCATGGATGGTTAGTCATAGCAGCACTTTTAGTCATGAACAAATCCACAATGTCCAGTTTGCGTGGTATTACTGCTTTTTTTGGAATTTTATTTCTGCATTGGGGTATGGGCCAGAAATTTACAAGTGCTCTCACTGCAGTCAAAAGTTGAACCCCTACCATTTGTATTTTTCTAATGAACAAGGGGGTATTGTCTGTAAATCCTGTTTAAAGTTAAGTACTGATGCAAAAAAAATAAATTCGAACGTAGTTAAGATAATGAGACTCATGCTAACAAGAGAATGGGATATACTCTCTAAGTTAAAAATTGAAGTATCTTCAAGGAATTTATTACAATCGGTTTCAGATGGGTATGCCAAATACTTAATGCATAGCTACGCTTCTTAAAAAGCATATGAAAAAAACAATACTATTTATCATATTAGGTATCTTGGTGGTGGCGGGTTTTTTTGGCTTTTGGTATTACCGGGATAAAATTTTCTCAAAAGAAATTTTAAAATTGGAAATTTTGGGTCCCGACACCGCAAACATGGGAGATGAAATTGAATATACAGTTAAGTACAAGAATAACGGAAACTTTGTACTGGAAAATCCGAAACTCATCTTTCAACTTCCCGACAACTCTCTTACCGAAGACGGGAAAACAAGGTTGAGCCAAGACCTAAAAGATATTTACCCAGGTGGCGAAGATTTGGTCCAATTTAAGGCAAGGCTTCTGGGCAAGGAAGGCGACTTAAAGGTGGCCCAGGCCTGGCTTTCGTATATTCCTAAAAACCTATCAGCCCGTTATGAGTCAGACACGAAATTGACTACAAAAATTGAGACAGTCCCCATTACGTTGAGTTTTGATTTGCCATCCAAAGTAGAAAAAGGTAAAGAAATCACCTACGCCATTAATTACTTTTCTAACATAGATTACCCCTTAGAAAACCTTAGTGTAAAAGTTGATCCGGTAAGTGGTTTTAATTTTGAGTCCGCAGATCCGTCCTCCCTTGATAACGCAGAATGGAAATTGAACGCCCTTAATAAGGCCCAGGGCGGCAGAATTAACATCAAGGGTATTGTTAATTCCGATACAGGTAGTCACCTAAATTTTATAGCTAAAATGGGCATGTGGCAGGATGGAAACTTTGTCGTGATAAAAGAAGCCAGCGAAGACGTGGAAATCATCCAGCCACTGCTGTTTATATCGCAACAAATTAATGGTTCTTCTAACTATGTTGCCTCTCCTGGAGAGACCTTGCATTACCAGATTTTTTTTAGGAATATAGGCTCCACCCCTTTTGATAACCTATTTATACTCTCCCGGTTGAATGGGTCGGGGTTTGACTTGTCTACATTAAAATCAGATGAAGGCCAAGCTAGACCTAATGATAATTTAATTATTTGGGATTCAAAACAAATTTCAGCGCTACAACACCTGGACCCCCAACAAGAGGCAAAGGTTGACTTTCAAGTAACACTAAAAGACACCTGGGTTCCTTCTGATTTAGAGAAAAACAATGTCGTATTGAAAAACCAAGTGAATGTATCTGACATTAGCCAGGAATTTGATACGAAAGTTAACTCCCGTTTAGTAGTGACCCAGCAAGGGTATTACGCAAATCAGGAAGGTATTGTAAATTCTGGCCCCGTTCCCCCAGAAGTGAATAAAACAACCACCTACACTATTCGTTGGCAGGTAAAAAATTACCTTAATGACGTCAAAAATGTAAAAGTGAGGGCAGTGTTGCCCGAAGGCGTCACCTTAACCGCTAAAATAGTGCCCGATGACCAAATATCCCGCTTCTCCTTTGATAGCACGAGTCGGGAAATTGTGTGGTCGGTAGGGGATCTTCCCGCAGGCACGGGAGGAACAAGTTCCCAACCCGAGGTTACCTTCCAAGTTTCTTTAACCCCTAGTGTTATTCAAAAGGGCATGGTGGCTAGCCTTATTGGGAGCGCAACAGCCTCTGGTGAAGACCAGTCCACGGGAGCCACTATTTCCGCCACAGCTCCCGCTATAAACACAAGCTTGCCGGACGACCAAAGTAATTCGGGAGGAGGAGTAGTTAAATAACTACTCAATATGAATACCGTCTTAGTGCGGCTTTTTGTATTGAAGTTTTTTGTTGTTAGGGTTACTATCAATGAAGATTAAAAGAAGTCGCCGGCTAAAAAATACTATGAAAAAGAACAATAACCAATTCATGGAAACGCTGGTTTCTTTTTGTAAAAGGAGGGGTTTTATTTTTCCCGGGTCTGAAATTTACGGGGGATTAGCTAATTCATGGGACTACGGTCCTCTGGGTGTGGAATTAAAAAACAACATAAAAACCGAATGGTGGAAACGGTTTGTACACCAACGGTCAGATATGGTGGGTATTGATGCGGCCTTAATTATGAATCCAAAAGTATGGGAAGCATCCGGTCACGTAGAAACATTTACCGATCCGTTGGTAGAATGCAAAAAATGCCATCATCGATTTCGTGCTGATCAACTTATTTCAAAAAACTGCCCCGACTGCAAAGGAGAGTTTACTAAGCCTCGGCAATTTAACTTGATGTTAAAAACATTTCTTGGTCCCGTTGAAGATAAAGGACATGCCGTATACCTGCGTCCTGAAACCGCTCAAGCAATGTTTACCAATTTTAAAAATATATTGGACACTTCGCGTCAGCGTCTTCCTTTTGGCATTGCCCAAGTAGGCAAGGCGTTTCGTAATGAAATTACACCGGGAAATTTTATTTTTAGGCAACGGGAATTTGAGATAATGGAACTTGAATTTTTTGTGCCAGAAAAAGATTGGCAGCAGTGGTTTGAGTATTGGTTGGGGCAAATGAAAGATTGGTTGAAACATTTGGGAGTTGAGCGGTGGCATGAAGAAGAGGTAAAAGAAGGCGAGCGTGCTCACTATTCAAAACGCACCGTTGATATTGAATATGATTACCCTTTTGGGAGAAAAGAACTCTATGGATTGGCTTACCGCGGTGATTTTGATTTAAAAAAACATATGGAACAAAGCGGCCAAGATTTGCGCTATACTGATATGCAAACACAAGAAAACTTTTTACCTCACGTTATTGAACCAACGTTTGGATTAGATAGGTCGGTACTTGTAGCGTTGCTCGAGGCTTATCATGAGGAAGAGGCCCCAACTGCAGAGGAAGGGGAAACTGAAAAAAGGGTAGTGATGAAGTTTCCCGCATGGATGGCGCCGGTGAAAGTTGCTGTATTTCCTTTAGTGAAAAATGATGAGCAGGTCGTTACAAAAGCAAAAGAGGTTTACGAGATGCTCAAAATACATTTTGTCTGCCAATATGATGAATCAGGCTCCATTGGCAGGAGGTATCGCCGGCAGGATGAAATTGGCACACCCTGGTGCGTTACCGTTGATTTTGATAGTCTTAAAAAAAATAATGTTACGGTGCGTGACCGTGACACTATGGAGCAAAGGCGTATTAAAATAACTGATCTCACTAAAGAGATTTCTGCTGCCCTCAATGAATAGGAAGGTTTCAGTAATTATTCCCGCGTACCATGAGGAATCATGTATTGAGCAGACGATTGTTTCTTATGCGTCCCAACAGTACCGACCATTAGAAATTATTGTTGTGGTAAATCATTCAACCGATCGTACCTATGAAATTGCAAAGCATCATGCTGACACCGTATTGAACTTTTCAGAAAGAATAGGGGTTAGTGCTGCCAGAAATGAAGGAGCCAAGGTGGCAACCGGAGAGCTATTTATTTTTTCTGATGCTGACAGTTACCTAGAAACGGGAGGGGTTGGGAGCATGGTGAGGAAGGTAAGCAATAATACCGTTGGTACCTTCCTAGGGAAAAGCAACAGGTCTGACGTGCGGGGAGCACTCTTTTTCCTTTTTAAAAACACCATTCATCGTTTGGGAATATACCGAGGGGTTATTGATGGGGTTATATTTTGCGATAGGGATACCTTTTTTAAAACTCGAGGATTTGATACATCACGGGAACCGGACGAATTGGCAGCCTTTATTAAAAAAGCCAGAAAGGTTAATGCGCATTACACCATTGTCACTGATCGCTACGCAATTACTTCTCTGCGGCGCTACGAAAAGAGGTACATAAAGAATCTTCTTTTTTGGGCCAGGTGGAAATTATTTTCTCTGTTTGGCTGGCACGAGAGAATGAAAAAAGAAGGTGAAAATTATTATACATCAACTAAGAAATAATATGTTCAAAAAAACTACACTGCCAAATGGATTAAGGGTAATCACGGTCCCCGTAAAAAACGCCAACAGCGTGACCGTGCTGATTTTGGTGGGAACAGGATCTAAGTACGAAACAAAAGACATTAATGGCATTTCCCACTTCCTAGAGCATATGTTTTTTAAAGGTACTAAAAAAAGGCCTAATACCTTGAAAATTTCGGAAACCTTGGACATGATTGGCGGCCAGTATAATGCGTTTACCTCAAAAGAGGTGACTGGCTTTTGGGCTAAGGTTGATAAAAAACATACCGATATTGCATTAGACTGGATTTCTGATATGTTTTTGAATTCAACGTTTGATAAGGCCGAGATTGAACGGGAAAAAGGAGTGGTCATTGAAGAGTTAAACATGTACTTGGATACGCCTACCTCATATGTTTCAGAGTTGTTTGAGGATTTGTTGTATAAAGATCAGCCCGCTGGGTGGCGCATTGTGCGAGAAAAAGAAAATATTATGAATTTTAACAGGGAGAAAATGCTCAAGTACTACACCAGCCACTATGGGAATAACAGTACG
>OBEQ011777701.1_pt1 | contig 47223 bp, 42 predicted proteins | sample 1670901 | NCBI WGS metagenome assembly OBEQ01 (sample SAMEA104232315, study PRJEB22302) | groundwater metagenome | biome: forest; feature: aquifer; material: groundwater | place: USA | collected 2011-08-07 | depth 5.4 m
ACTTTGGAAGTAACGGATCTATCTTTTTCCATTGTTTTTCGCTTAGATATATCGCTCGACCCATAGGATTATTTCCTCCGATGAGTCTTTTATCGACAACTAGTTACATGGACTTATGAAACCAGTTCCCGATACTGTTCTTCTGTTGACCGAAGGGCTGGTTAGAACAGCGTTTTATTAATCAGCCATCAACTATTCGTTGGAAATCAGTACAGCCCGAGATTTTATGATCAATTCAATTATGGGAAATCTCGGGACGGCGAGATTTGAACTCGCGACCCCACGCACCCCAAGCGTGTGCGCTACCGGGCTGCGCCACGTCCCGATCTTATGAATTAAAAGAAAGGAGTAATCGGGACTGCGCTGAAAATCACCAATAAAAATAAATTAGAATTCAGCGGCTGTCCCGAAGGGGATTTTACATCTGTCGTTCCAAATTAATACTGTTTCAGCTCTTCATGGGCCTCGCGGCTCATGAGATCTTCCAATGCTTGCTTCGGATCCTTGTTTTCAAACAACATCTTATAAATTTCACTAATAATCGCGGCGGTAACCCCATACTTCTGAGCCAATTGATACGCACTTCGGGTAGTTTCGACTCCTTCAGCTACTTGTTGCATGTTGGCCAGAATTTCCTTAAGCTTTTTCCCTTCTCCTAATTCACGACCCACGCGAAGATTTCTGCCGTATTCTGAAATGCAAGTAGTTACCAAATCGCCTAAGCCAGAAAGTCCAAAAAAAGTGTTCGGATTAGCTCCCATTCGAACTCCCAATTGAGTCATTTCAAGGAGTCCACGGGACAGAAGTGCTGCTTTCGTATTAGATCCCAAACCAAGTCCGTCGCACAAACCAGCCCCGATGGCAATAATATTTTTGAGCGCTCCACCCAACTCAACCCCAACGATATCATTTTGAACGTAAATTCTGAACCTCGAATCACGAAAAGCTTCTTGAACCGTTTCGGCTGCTTTGGTATCTCGCGAAGCCACAACAACAAGCGTGGGAATATTCCGAGCTACTTCTTCGGCATGTGAAGGGCCCGAAAGGACTACAAGGTTTACCTTGCCAAGAACGAAAAAAATGATTTCCGAAGGCCGTGCAAGTGTCTTCGTTTCTATTCCTTTCGCAACGCTCACAATGATCTTTTTCGAAAGATCGAAATCTTTCAACTTAAAAAGAATGTTGCGGAGGAACTGGGAAGGGACTGCAAGCACAATAATTTCGCCGAACTGCACGGCTTTTGCCAAATCTGAAGTAATGGTAACTGTATTTGGAATTTTAAATCCAGGAAGGAACTTGACGTTTTCCCTTTTTTGATTCAACACCTCGGCATAATCGGGAAACGCACTCCAAAGAAGAACATCATTGCCCTTCCTAGCGTTTACAAGAGCAAGAGCTGTTCCCCAGCCGCCATCCCCTAAAACAGTCACTTTAAATTTTTTAGGCATTAATTAATCGATGAATTGACTGACTGGAATGATAACCATAATGGAAATTTAAAGAGGTAGTCTAACACGGCGGTTGGGGTGGGTCAACCAAAATGCTCTTTGTAGCCTAAAAGGAATATTTATGTTGCTCTTTTTCCGAAATGGTTTTACCTTATCACTCAAATCTATGATCCATGATTAAAAATCGAGGAGTCATCATGAAAAACGTAAGTGTGTTTGTTCTTGCCTTGGTTATCGGCGTTGCGATTCTCAGCTCACAGAAGAGCGCTTTCGCCCTAACCAAACGCCCGCCAAAAAATCAAAGTTTCGGCACCCGAAGTATTACCGCTCCGAAAGTTTTACCTCAGCCGAACGCAAGGGATATGCAAGTTTCAACTGGTCAAATCCCTGCAAGGGACGAAAACCACAATGATTAAAATAAATCGGGCAGAAGCAAATAAAGCTTCTGCCCTTTTTGAACACGTTTAAAATTTTAAAGAAATTTAGAGCGGCATCGTCATGCCAACAGCCACCTGATTATTGGTGTAATCAAAGTTGGAGTTGTTGGAATTAGATCTTTCATACTTATAGTCCAAATTCCAAATCATCCACGGCCGAAACGCATAGTCCAATCCCACAAATGCGGTCCCAATCGCATCCTTTCTTTTCACAGCAACCAAACCGGTAGTTGCAAGTGCCGGGTAGTCATGCCGTGCAAACGAACTGCCCGCACGCCCGCGGAATTTCGAGTTAAATAAGTGAGTTCCTTGAAGCTGAACCTGGTTTTCCTCATAGAATCGATTGGCGGTAAAGCTCGACTCGTAAGCGGTCCGGTCATAAGAAAGATCGAGACTCGTCCGATTGGTTAACTTATGCGTAATTCGGATATCGCCAACCGGTTTGTCAAACTCAGAACTAAAAGCATTGTTCCGTCTGCGATAGTGCCGGTCCATGTATCCAGCACGAGCTAAAATATTGGTGCGTTGAGAAAGTTGGCCGACAAACCCGGCGCGAAATTGATGGTAGCGCCCCGTTCTCGTTCCATCATTGAAGTAATGATAGCGAGAAAAATTGTATTCCAAAAGACCGCGAAAATTGGGAGCCAACGTCCGGTAAAGTCTGCCGCTATAAACGTTGTTATTGTACTCGAAGATATTGAAAACGCTGGCGTCGTAACGGCGGATTGCATTTTCGTATTGAAATTCAGCCGCCCAATCTCGCCAGTTATATCCAACCGTAGGACTTACCTTTTGATCCCTATACCCAACCCGTTTCGCCGATACAGTGCCTGCGCGTGCATAATCTTTCACAAACTCTTCTGTTGCATTGACGTAAAGGTTATCTGTCAACTTAAAATTACCAATAGCACCGAGCGATTGACCTATGTTGTCATGCGGAGCATTTCTTGTAAAATCCTGAAAACGGGCTTCATAAACAGCTCCGAGTCTGTATTGTTTCTTATCTCCGAACGGAAAGTTAATGGAAACTCCAGGCGTCCAAGTCCACAGCACATCATCCTGGGTTTTTGGAGCTTCGGGTTCATAGAAGACGTTGCTGTCATATTCCACGCCCGCTTTGAGATAGGGTTTGATCTTAACATCACTTCCCTGCAATATTTTCTGTGTGAAATCTCTGATATAAAATTTCTTGGCTAAATCATCAGTGGCATTCAATACACTGTCGGTAGCGCTACTTATTTGTAAATCGTTGAAGCCGTCACCCATTCCTTTAATAATATCATCTGAGATTTGAGGAATTTGGGCCTTATCAGCACCCACCACAAGTCGATCGAAATACCAATCCAAACCTTCGCCTACCACCTTCACCAGTTTTTCTACAAATTGATAGGTTCCCGGTTGAAGTGCAGCATCAACCACTTTTTGGACTCCAGTTCGCTCCCCACCCGCACTTGCCTTCTCAGCATCTACCCCCCCTGCATAAACAGATAAATTCACCACAAAAAATGACAACAGGGAAATCAGAAGAGTAAGAATAGAATGTCTGCGCATCGTGCCCCCCCTTTTTTTACGTTAACTATTATCGACTGCGGTCGATAGATACATTAGAAAATTATGGTATGAATTTCCTCTTGTAATTGAACGTACGATAATATAGTATTTATTTAAATTCAAGTACTTTTTTAGGTTAGGCACAAATAAGAAAGCACACCAATAACTGGGGAGGCTTAGATGAAAAGAAAAGTAAATGCTGTAGCTAGTATCGTAATCTGCCTAACTTTAATTGTTTCTCTTCCACTCCCTGTTTTTGCCTTGAGTGATCGCCCACAATACAACGAAAAAGGGGAATTTGTTCCCAACCCATTTGCTCAAGGTGACGCGATAAGATACGGTGGTCTTTTTGGCCCTCTACAGCAAGAAGATACATGGGAAAATCTCGCGATCGAAAATAGAAATCCACAGTTGCTAAACCCATTTGAAGCACATGGACACGGAATGGGAATTTTCGCAAGGAATATGGGATTTGGGACGGATAATTCCCGTTACATCCCAATCAACCGCAGAAGCAGTTCATACTAAAAATAAACTTTTGCTCTTTCTCTCTAAAAGAAGACTAACGTCACAAAAACCCTCCTTCGAAAGAACGAGGGTTTTTTATGGCCCGCTTAAAATACCTTCTTTACTTAAGACTTATCACGATGCCCTTCCTCGGACGAATTTCCTTCTCGCATTTCATGGCTTGTCATCAACAAATCTCGTCCAGAAGGGGCAGATGCACCGGCAAAAGAAGGCATCCCCATTTTTTCACGAGCTTCTTTCGATCTTTTCTCCGCTTCCTCACGCCACTTTTTCTCTCGTTCAAGGGCTTCTTTATGTCTCCGCTCTGCATCTTCCTTCCATTTTTTCTCTTTCTCTTGAGCCTCGCGCTGTCTTTTCTCTGCATCTTCCTTCCATTTTTTCATCTTTTCTTCAGCTTCCTTCTGCCTTCTAGCAGCATCTTCATCCCCTTGTTTTTTACCCTTCTCGTACTTCTCGCGAGCTTCTTTCGATCTTTTCTCAGCCTCTTCGCGCCATTTCCTTTCTTTCTCTAGGGCTTCCTGATGCTTTTGCTCAGCATCTTTTTTCCACTCTTCCTCCATCTTCGTTGCAGCTCCATGCTCTTCTTGTGCCTCCCTTTTCCATTCTCCCTCGACATCTTGGGCCGTTTTCTTCCCAGCACGCCAATCTTTCATCGCATCATCCGACTTTTGGCGGTTGCGAGCTTTGGTTGCCCGATAATCAGCTTTGGCATCCGCATAAAGAACGGTTTGATAGACCAATAAGAAAAACAGAAGCACCGTCCAACTCACGATTTTTTCAGTCATTCTTTTCATCTTTATCCCCTAGTTGATACCTTTTGGTTTAAGTGTCACAACAGGACAATAAAGCCTTTTGTGATCGCGCTGCCACCACGTCCCTTCTCGCCTTTTCGTATCAAAATTAGTAAATTGATAATCATACATGACAGCTCGCAAATAACGAGGCGGCCCCTCCGGAAAAGGATTTTTAGACAACAAGCCAAGCACTTGAGGAGAACCTTCAAGTAATCGCTTTAAGAAACTAATAAACCACGGACTCTCCCGATAACTTCCAAGTGCCGCAAACCACATTTGCCAGTCAAGCCGAGGCTGGTGCGGTTCGGCAAAAGCCGGCCGCTTTTTTAAATCACCAGGCTTCCACTTGAATTCGTAGGCAAGCCACGTTTGACCGTCATTCGAACCCTCTACAACGATTTCAGATCGTTTCGTAGTCATAACGGCAAATAATCCATAACTATTAATAGTTCTGAAGGGGCTGAGCAAGCGATGAAGAGTAACGATGGACCGAGGCCAAGGAAGTGGCGAACGAAAAGCGCCGCCAATTTCGACCGTTGAGATCAAAATGAAAACGATGGCAATGGGAACAACCGCCAATTTCGACCAATTCTGAAAACGAATTGGAAGAGTTTCGCTCGGTGCCAAAAAACGTTCTTTGATCCAGACAGGCCATAACTCATCATCGATCAGCAAAAGACAAAGTGCAATGGTAAGCAAATTAAAAAAGCAGTAGTTCCCTGTTAAGAAGATTAAAATTTGAAATCCAACTAATACAATGCAAGCGAACAGACGAAAGAAACGCCTCGGTGAAAAAATGAGAAACGGAACGAAAAGTTCTATTCCGAACATCATCGCAACCGAAACTTTCTGAAACCATGCCGGTAGCTGATGGGCGTACCAACTGATCCACGTCGGAAGCGGCTGGGTTTCATAGTGAAACGTGAGCGCCGTCAAATGGCGCCACGCCGGATCCCCGCTTGAAAGCTTCACAGCACCAGAAGAAAACATCAATTTAAAAAGCAAGATGCGAAACAGCCATAGGATGAACGTCGGCGGTTCCGATTGAGAGGAAGGTTTTGCTGCAATCGACCAAGGCGCTGAAAAAATGGAAAGGAAACCCACTTCCAAGAGCAAATTGTCCCATTGAAATCCCAAGAAATCACCCGAAACCGTCACCAGCGAAAGATAAGATAACCACAACCAGAAGAAAATGGGAACTTGGAAAAATCCCAAAAGCGCTAACAATGAAAAAATGGCTCCGGCTCCCGAGACTAAATGCAAAAAGCCGTCACTGGCATTAAACCAAAAAATAGTCGGCAGCAACCCATAACGTTCCGGGCCCACATGACGGCTTACCACTTCAAGAAAAGTTTTGGCGGGCAGAATACCGCCAGAACCCACCAAACCGTCAATCTGCGTCCCGAAAGAGACAAAAGCGATCAGATAAATGACGGCGATGCATTTCAGGAAGCCCCAGCGTGCAATCAAATACTGAGAAGTGGATTTCAAATTTATTCGATGGTTAAATTTTTGATATAGACGGTTCCGCTCAAATTGAGCGGTCCCGCTTTTGAATTTTCAAATACAAAAACCATTTCTGAAACTGGTGTCGCTTGCTGAGTATTAAAGTCAAAGGAATAAAAACGCCAATCACGGGTAATAGGTTTCACGGCAAAACCACGCACGATTGAAAATTGATCTTTAAATTCAATGCGAAACTGATCCGGAACCGGCTTTTCCGGATCCGCCTTCAAACTGAAACTGAGGTGATGAACTTTTGAAAGATCCAGATCCCGCGTCTTGAAATACATCCCTGAAAAAGAACCTTGTGGAAATACATCATAATCGATCCTCAAAATGATTGGACCTCCTTTTTCTTCTTCGTTAAACTCGCGATCGGCATAACCCCAATCGGGTTTGAAGAAAACGCCTTCATCAAATACATAGTTAAAAAGAGTACCGGCTTTTTTTCTAAGATCTACTTGTTCAGCTGCTTCTTTAACTGATACCGAAATCAAATCACGTGCTTCAGCAGTTGTTCTCCATTCCTGATAATTCACACGCCTGGGTTTAAGGGGTCCCTTGGTCTTGGGAGGCACGGCCAAAATCTCAAGGGTTTTCACTCGAGTGACCTCTTTCGAGTAACGAGATTGAACTTCTACCGTTCCCTCAAGGACACTCACAGAAGACGCGCCTTTTGGATCTGACTGAATCAAAAATGCGGTGCCCCGAACGGCAGCGACCAACACGGGAGTTTCGATTTCAAGTTCATGGCCTGTAAATTGTTCGCCTGAAATCCCTAAAAGTGAACCGCGATGAAGCTTGAGTCGTAATTTGTTCAACGCTCCTCTGCTCCGCAACATTTCCATTTCTGAATTGGGCTTAAGACGCAGATCAAGAACCTTAGAAATTCCCAAATCGATATCAGCGCCTTTCGCTGTTTTGACCTTGTCACCTGCCCGAAGAACAATTTGTTGTTGGGTCGCCCGATCCACTTTGGCCCATTTATGACGCTTATGAAAATAAACTTCGGCAACGCCTGAAAACCGTCCAATTTTGTATTCGTAAATTTCTCCGGAGGGAGGCCCCATTAGAAATAGTGCGAGGCCTGCAAAAAAAAGCACAATGGGTACTAAAATCAGGAGGGCAATGACCAGATAATTGCGTCCTTCTGGTTCAATCGGTTCCGGTGGCAAAGGAGGTTCTACCTGAATTCGTTTTGAAGTCATAAGCCGTCCCTTTCTGTCCCACAGGGACTGTCCTGATTTCCAAATTAATATTAAAATGAGAATCAGGGCTGAGGAAACGACCAAAGTTTAATTTGATTAAAGTATATACGGTAAAAGACTATTCGCCAATCACCTTCACTAAAACTCGTTTCTTACGCTGGCCGTCAAACTCACCATAAAAAATCTGTTCCCATGGACCGAAATCCAATTTGCCTTCCGTAATTGCGACTACGACCTCCCGCCCAAAAAGCTGTCTTTTCAAATGAGCATCACCGTTGTCCTCCCCTGTCTGATGATGCCGATATTTTTTAAGATCATAAGGAGCGATTCGTTCTAAGAATTCATCGAAGTCCTGAATCAAACCAGACTCATCGTCATTGATATAACAACTAGCTGTAATGTGCATGGGGTTGACCAAAACAAGCCCTTCCTTAACGCCAGATTTTCTGACGATCTCTTCTACTTGAGGTGTCATGTTGATATACTCTCGCTTTTTCTTGGTGTTTATCCAGATATATTCCCGATATGACTTCATCCCACCACCTCCTTACCCACCGTTTTACTGTCAAGGAGGTGGTGGGATCATTTTGAATTCCCTCCCGAGAAACAGTATACTACAGAATATTCATGAAAAAACCCTCTGCTTTAGAGCCTGAACTTTACGACAAAGATTATTACCTCCATAGCCTACCAGGCATCGAATATCTTGGAAAAGCAAATGTTCTCGATCCTGCTATAACGGAAACAATCAAATTCAGCCAAATTAAACCCGGACAACACGTGCTTGATTTCGGCTGTGGACGAGGCGCCTTGGCCATTGCTCTCGTTCAAAAAGGTTGCACCGCTCTCGGCGCAGATTTCAGCCAAGACGCTATTGATTTTGCACGTGAATATCTGAAGCGTTTTCCGGAGGGAATTCAAAGGCGGGTGAAATTTGAAAAAATAGATACAGCAGAATTAAATTTTAAAGAAGAATTCGACGCGATTGTCTTCAATCAAGTATATGAACATCTTCACAATTGGGAATTAGAAATTTTAATTCCAAAATTCAGACAAGCCCTCAAGTCAAAGGGAATTCTGGTAATGAGCACACCCAACCTAAATTATATTCGTTATCTATATCCGTTAAAAAGAATTCTGGAACTTCCCTTTAAAATCATCAAAGAAACACTGCGGGCCTTGCGAGGGAAAAGTAAGCACGCTTCCTCTGTTGGTGTTTTCCTTAAAGAGATTTTTAAAATTCGTTATCCAGAAAGTGAGCATACACGGCTCCACATTAACTTACAGACTCCCCTTTCCATACAGAAGTTTGTGGAGAAGCAAGGTTTTCGCGTTAAATTAGAATGTGTGGACTATCACAAAAACGTACTGAGTTTAGCCCTAAGGAAATGGTGGGGTGAAACGATCTGGGTATCTTGTCGATCAGTCAACACTACTCTTTAACTGTCTCAAGACCTCTTGAAAAATGGGATGATTGACTAACGCTTCGGCGGCAACTTGATTTCCTACAGGTGTAAAATGACCGTCATAAGGGAAAAAGAGCTCTTGATCCTTGTGGCGAATGAAGTCATCTAAAAGGTTGATGAATAAAATTCCATTTTCTTCCGCAAATTTCTGGACCAAGTTAAAGGCAAAAAGGTCTGTATCAACTTTGTGCTGCTCAAATCCCCAAGAGATCCGTCCTTCACCCCATTGTTCAGGTCCGACATAAATTCCATAAGGATACATCACTAAAATAAACTTGGCGTTCGCCGCCCGGGTAAGGTCGCGGCTCATCAAGATATACTTTCCAGTCCGCTTGAAGTGTTTTTTAATTTCATCTCCCATGGCCTCACCACGCATAAATAATCGACCGTCGAAATCAATGGTATCTGTTTTCGTCCGTGCAATAACGGCTTTAGCCTTCTCCCTTCGAATCACCGTTCGAATATATTCACGCAAACCTAATTTGCAGAGTTTGCCAAAGGTACGAACAACTTTGTTGTGAAGGTACGTACACAAAACACTTTTGCTCCGAAGAAAGTTCCACGATTTGAATTTTCCATACTCATAGTACGGGTTAGAACTAAGGATATTGCCTTGTTTGTCGTAAATTAAGCTCTTTTCCCTATCCCAATCGTCCCGCAAATCAGAAAAATCTAACATCATCACCACCACGTCAGGTTTAAATTTCGGGATTTCATCACGAAGCTTAAGGTAATAAGTGACGGGTGAATAAGAACCTCTGCCGGCATTGACAACTTGTATGGATTGGGCTGTAGGGTCGACGATTTTTTGAACCGAGTGGGGAACCGTTTGATCATCGCTACACCCAACGCCAAACGTAAACGAATCCCCCACGACGAATATTCGTTTCTGGCCTGTTTTTTTTGCAATTTCAATATCAGCACCTCGAAAACCAAAATTATTGATATGAGCCTTAACATCGTACTCCCCAGCAAAAGAAGAAACCAAATGGAGTTCTGAATTTGGCTTTAAGGAATGATGGTATTTAGGATCTGGATGGCCCATGGAAAGTTTTAACGCATCTTCCCGTCTGACGAGCCGAAATGCCAATTCTAAAACAATGAGAAACAAAACAAAGAGAACTAAGGAGAAGAATAAGTTTTTAAAGAAGGCACGCATTTTTATTGATTTACCAAGGTAGTAAGAAGCTCCCTACGAGATTGATCATTCAAGGTGGGCCAGCTCAACTTTCGATTTCAAAATTTCTGGAATTCGAATGGGTTTCAAGTTTTGATCACCAAAAACATGAATCGTGTAACCGGTTGCAATAGGCTTTTCGTCCTTGTTTTTTAATACTTGATATTCAAATCGAATCGAACTCTGCCGCATCTGACTCACAACCGTACGGACCGTAATGACATCATCGTAAGAACTGGGCCCTAAATAGCGGCAACACGCTTCGGCGACGGGAAGACGAATCCCCTGTTTCTCAAATTCAGAATAAATAAAACCGAGCGCCCGGAAATATTCGGTTCGGGCAGCCTCAAACCAGACAAAGTAATTTGCATAATAACTAATCCCCATGCGGTCCGTTTCTGCATAACGAACGCGTGTTTCGTAATTAAAAATCTTCATCCCACCACCTCTTTTCTCTGCCGCTTCATAGCTCAAGGGTTGAAATGAAGCAGCAGAATTTCTTTTAGAAATAAGAGAGCGCTTAAGTTTAAGACGAGGCGTTTTTTTAAAGGAGGTGGTAGGATCATTTTTCTTTTTTGGAATCTGAGGAAGAATTGGAAGAATCTTTTTGAGGCTTGCTTTCTCCTGCGGGCTTAGGATTCGTAGGGCTAGAAGTCTTTTTATCGGCTTCCGCCTTTTTCTGATACGAAGGCGAACGGTAATCCGTTTGATAAAAGCCGCTCCCCTTAAATAAGATTCCGGCACCGCTGCTGATGAGGCGGCGAACACTCGCTCGACATTTGGGGCAAATTTTAACGGGCTCCGCTTTCATGGATTGAAATTGTTCGAACCGATGATCGCACGAGTCGCATTGATATTCGTAAGTGGGCATTACAATAACCTACTGCTTCCAGCGGCTGAAAATACTTTTGCCCTGGCTAGAACCATCCTTTAATTTTGCAAATTCTTCTAAAAGTTGTTTTTCTTCGGATGAGAGGCGTTCTGGGATCTCAACATTAACGCGCACCAATTCATCGCCCGCGCTTCCATGACCGTGCAAATCCGGAAGACCTTTACCCTTCAGCCTAAACACACTGCCCGGTTGAGTGCCCGCCGGAATTTTAAGGCGTACTTTTCCATCCAAAGTTGGCACCTCAATCTGAGTTCCGAGAGCTGCTTGATGAATTCCAATCCTTGCTTCCAAAAGAAGATCCTTGCCCGAACGTTCAAAGATAGAATGCAGCCTGACAGAAATATAAACATAGAGATTGCCTCTTGGCCCACCACGCTCGCCCACCTCTCCTTCACCGGTAACTTTAAGCTGGGAACCATCGTCAATGCCGGCAGGAATTTTGATATTCAACTTCCGAACTTTCCGAACGCGACCGCTCCCGCGACAAGTGTGACAAGGTTTCGTAATCTGCCTTCCTTCACCATGACAGCGAGGACACGTCCTCCGCATCGTAAAAAAACCTTGGGTAATTCGCACCTCGCCATGGCCTCCGCAGTCAGGACAAAGAGTGGGCTGACTTCCAGGTTCAGCGCCACTTCCTTGACAACTTTCGCAACGCTCAAGGCGCGGAAATTCAATGGTGACTTCTTTCCCGTGAGCCGCTTCCTCCAAGGAAATTTCAGCCGAATATTCCAAATCGGCACCACGGCTACCACCTCTTGATCCTCCCGATCCTCCACGGCGAGAACCCGTCCCAAAAAAATCTTCGAATAGATCTCCAAAGATGTCACTAAACCCTTGAAATGATCCTTCAAACCCTTCAAAACCTTGGAAACCGCTGCCGCCAAGCGAATGACCGAATTGGTCATATTGCGCCCGCTTTTGAGGATCGCTCAACACCGCGTAAGCTTCGGCAGCTTCTTTGAACCGTTCTTCAGCTTCTTTATTTCCTTTATTACGATCAGGATGGTGCTTGAGCGCTAACTTCCTGTACGATTTCTTAATTTCATCTGCTGAGGCTGTTTTCGAAACGCCCAGCACTTCATAGTAATCTCGTTTGTTCGTGCTCGCCGCCATATTAAGTCAGTTCTTCGGTTTTCTCCTCAGAAACTTTTTCCTCTTTCGTTGAAATTTTAACTTTAGCTGGGCGAAGCAATTTCCCATTCAGTTGATACGCGGGAAGTACTTCTTCTAAAACAATACCTTCCGGTTTTTCAGGCGAAACGACGTGCCCTACGGCTTCATGCACATGTGGGTCAAAGGGCGTTCCAAGCGAATTAATTTTTTTAAGTCCGCGTTCTGTCAGAACTTGAAGTAATTGCTTTTGAATCAGTAAAAATCCATCGCGAATCGATTTTGTTTTCTCATCTTCTGCTTCAAGATGAACTAAGGCCAGCTCAAAATGATCCAAAATGGGAAGAAGATCGTATATTGTGTTTTCGAGTGCAAATTTTAAAAATTCCTCACGTTCTCTGATGAGACGTTTCTTTGCATTGTCAAAATCAGCAGCCGAGCGAAGAAGCCGATCTTGCAATTGTGTGAACTCGCCGGCTTTACGCAAAAGTTCTTCATGTTCCGCTCGGCTGATCTGAACCGTAAGCGCATCTCCTTCAAGAGGAGCTGTGTTTTTTTGTTCTTCCGGCGTTTTTTCCTGCTTTTGGAGGTCGTGATCCGACTTTTGCTTTTCTTGATTTGCCATGTTTACAACCACTGCTCCAATGCCTCACCAAAACGCCTTGAGACAAAGTCCACCAACGAAATAATTTTGTCATATTCCATCCGTCTCGGGCCCAAAATCCCGATCACACCAACGGTTCTTTGATTGACTCGATATTGAGCTGTCACGAAAGAACAATCCCAAATATCCTCACAGTGATGCTCCTGACCAATCTTCACTTGTACCGCCGAACCATGCAAATTCCCTTCAACCAAGTCCATTAAAAATTCTTTGGTATCGAGGGTTTTGAAAAGCCTCCTGGATTTTTCCCAATCTTGAAATTCAGGCTGTTCCAAAATGTAACGAGACCCTTCGAGAGAAAGCCGTCTGTCCCCACTCTTAGGAAAACTTTCAAGTACAATAGAATACGCTGCTTGATAAAGAGCGTGAAGCGAATCGTGGGTCCGTTCCAATTTCTCTGTCAAATAAGTTTGAACCCGAGCCAAAAGCATTCCTTTCAATTCTTGATTGAGAAAACGATTGATCCGCAGAAGCTCCTCTTCAGGAATCTCTTCTTTCATATCAATCACACGATTTTGCACAAAGCCACTTTCTGTCACCCACACGACAAGCAAGTGCTGCCGACCCAACGAAGTTAGTTCAAGGCTTTTAAGAATCAAGCCTTCAAAAGTGGGAAATACCACAAGCCCTGCCTGCGCAGAAAGTGTCGAAAGAATTCTTGAGGTGCGTTCAATCAACGTTTCTACATTGTTCATCCGGTCGCGATATTCGCGCGCAACCAGGGCTACAACATGCGGCGGAACTTTCATTTCCGGTATCAGATGATCGACAAAATAGCGGTAACCTTTGTCTGTTGGTATTCGACCTGCTGAAGTGTGCGGCTGTTTGATGTAATCCCGTTCCTCCAAGTCATGCATCTCATTCCGAATGGTAGCAGGTGAAAGTTCATCTCGATAATGCTTTGCAATCGTTCTGGACCCTACCGGACTGACCGATTTGACATAAGTACTGACAATAATGCGGAGCACTTCCTTTTGACGTTCCTTTAAATTATCCATCTAAAAACTCCTGATTAACTTAGCCGAGTTCCATAAAAATTAGCACTCTAAGGTTTAGAGCGCTAGATTGTATCATCAAAGGTTCATTCATTCAAGGAGAGGGAGAAGAAGGATAAAAAGGATAAGGAGGTGGTGGGATGAAAATTATGATGGCTTGAAAAGAGATCTTGAAGGAGATTCTAAAAGCGCTGCAATATCAAGTTTTTTCGTACGAAAAAGATCAAGCTTCTCAGGAGCTAATTTAAGTATCGCCGAAGGATCTCCAGGTTCCCAAATGAGACCCAAATAACTGTAATCATTGAATCTGTAGCTCCGTATCACATCGGCAAATTCACGAATAATCAAATTGAACAAATAAAGAACGTCCTCATCACCGACTACTTGATCAATGGTATGAGAAGGTTTTTTCATCCCCTTGGTTAGAAAATCAAAATAAAGAGCGAAATGAGGTTGGCCATTGGATGTCCTTATCCCTTCAGGTTCGGTGCGGTAGGCAAAATTAACTTGTGCATGCCGAATGGTATGGTGAATTCGTTCATCAGCCAACAAAAGCGCTTGTACCCGGCGGTTAAGCTGCCGCGCCAAAAATTCACCAACTTTAATTTCTTCCACTATAAACCGCTCAGGCCAGGAATCCAAGTTCCGGTCTAAATCGAGTTCAGGCGGCAACGGAACTTTCCGCAATTGTCTTGTTTCATCAAGGTAATTAAACGGAACGACTTGAGCAATTTTAAATTGTTTCTCAGACGGCTCCACGATAAAAATATATTCGAGCTCGGTCCCAGAAGGATAAGAAAAGGAAGTTGCCGGAACTCCAGGTTTTAGCTGATAAATTTCGGACAACTTGACATAAACCAACGCTTGAGCATCTCGGTAAGAGCGGCTTTTCATCTGCTTAATTTCAATTCTAAGATTTTGCTTGTCCTTAAGTGTTGAAAGGAAATTATAAAAAATAGGAGACGTACTCTGAAGGGTTAGTGGTACAGAAAAATAACGTTTTCCGATTTCGTCAAAATTAAGTTTCGCAGTATCACGCAACAGTTCCCTCACCGGCTTTTCCCAAAGAACAGATCGATTAAACTTGAGTTCATGAAGCACGCGCTTGCGGTATTCATTACGCGAAATATCCCATAAACGAACCCGCCTTACGTCAGGCACGTAACCCATCAACACCAGTTGAAGCCCGGTTGATTCCACATCGGTCGCCTGAAGTGTGTAAAAATCAATTGGTTTATCAGAGCTCAACAAAACTCTGGAAATGGTAAAGAGTACGTTCTCAAGCTGCTCCATTGCTTCCGGCTCAGGTTCAAAAAGCGATTCGAGATTGGCAACATGGCCGGATAAAATTTCCTGCCTTACATCTGTCGTAAACAATTTCCTCAAAGGTAGAAAAACACCGATCGTTTTACCAGCGAACTTCACTTCGACATCTTCAATTTTATATTCCTTGCTACAAATTTCCTTGATGGCGCTTTCTGTTTTATCTTCGGGGTAACTAACGGAATTACAGCCTGAAAAGGCGCTAGAGAGAATAAACCCAAAAATCAAAAGACAAAGGTTTATACCGTTCCTTCTAAATTTTTTATGTTTGTCTGATTTTGTGATCATAACAAAAAAAAGGCGGAGCGAAATGCCCCGCCTTTCCTTAGGTTGTGTGATTTCGAATCAATGATCTTCTTTAGATCCAGAGGCTTGTTCCCCGGAATTCTCACTTTTTTTCTCGAAAGCGCGAGGATTGGCTTTCCCGTATTCAGCAAAAATAGCCTCAATTTCATCGTATTCAAGCTCCTGCCGCACCAAAAGTTCATGAGCAAAACGTTCGAAGATGACTTTCTCACGTTTCAGAAGTTCTTCGACATCACGCATAGATTCTCTTAAAATCAGGTTGGTATCCTCATTCAATTTTGTTTTAACCGTCTCCGAAAGTTCATTCTCAGGAATCGCTGTATAATCTCCAATATAACCAGACGGCCCCATCCCAAGTTTCCAAACCATAAAATGGGCGACCTTCATGGCATTCGAAAAATCAGCCGAAACACCGGTGGTAGTAACTCCCTTCTTAATTTTCTCGGCCGCATAACCTGCTACGGCACACTTAATATCAGCAAGCAATTTGTCCCGGTCGTGGGAATAATATTCTTCACGCGGTTGATGATGAACAACACCTAAACTCGTTTTTCTGGGGATGATGGATGCTTTAAACACATCATCGGTAGGATGTAGTAAATAAATCGTGATTAAATGCCCCGCTTCGTGATAAGCGGTCATTTGTTTTTCAGAATCCTGGATCTTAATTTTGTTCTTAACCCCGAGCTCAATTCTTTCAATGGCTTCTGTAATTTCTTTATAAGAAATGACGTCTTTGCCATTCCGAGTTGCAATTAAGGCCGACTCTTTAATAATGTTTTCAATTTCAGCCGGCGATTTTCCTACTGCTTTCCTGGCCAAATGACCGATATCAATGGAAGCTTCATGCTTCACCTTGCTCAAATAATATTGAAACAGTTTCTCGCGTCCTTCAAGACCTGGGCGTACAATATAAACTTTCCGATCAAAACGGCCAGGCCGAAGCAAAGCAGGGTCCAACACGTCTTCTTGCGCATTGGTAGCGCCAATGACAATGACACTTTCTTGCTGGGTGTCTAATCCATCCATTTCAACGAGCAATTGGTTCTGCGTTGAATTGGTTTCGGAACCACCGCCAAATTGGTTGAATACACGATTTCGGCCCATTGCATCCAATTCGTCGATAAATACAATGCAGCCGCCAAAACCGTAAGCAAGCGAACGCGCTTTCTTAAATAATTTCCGAACACGCGAGGCGCCAACTCCAACAAAAATTTCTACAAATTCGCTAGCTGACATTGACAAAAACGGAAGCCCCGCTTCCGTTGCAATGGCTTTTGCCAGATACGTCTTGCCGCATCCCGGAGGGCCGATCATCAAAATCCCGCGAAGAATTTTTCCACCAATTTTCTTTAAACGGGCATGATCTTTAATCAGCTGAACAACTTCCCACGCTTCTTCTTTCGCTTCATCAATACCAACCACATCAGAAAAGCGGACGTTGACATCGCTTCCTTTCACATTCTTGTTATCCATTTTGGAAAAACCGTCACGCATCACCGTCAGATACATATAAACGAAAATAATAGCGTTCATGGCCACCATCAACATTTGAAGCGGCATCGTAGCAAGAGTAATATTCCGATAGTAAGACTCAAGAGACATCATGCCCCATACGGCAAGCACAATGAGGATTACTGATGCGAGAGTAATCAAAATCCTTGTGCGGTAATTTAGGAAATGCATTTTGAAGCGACGGTAGAAATTGCTCATTTTTGTTTCAACTCGTTTTTCTAGTTACATTAACTGCAACAGTTTATCAGCAAGAGGAAATAAACCTCTCTAAAGAAGAATACAGCTAAAGTCCGCTATTGTCAAGGGGAGGTGAAAAGGTTAGAAAACAACTTAACTCATTTTTTATCAATAGGTTCCGATACAGAAGTATTTCCGCCTTTTTCTTCCCCAAGAAACCAATCATCCCAGGAGCTGTCCAGACGCTCCTCTTCCGGTTTTATCATTTCACCTAACATATACTTTTCGACTTCTTCGTATGGTTTTTTAACTAAAAATCTAAAAGTATCGGCCATCTTAAAAGACGGCGAAGCGGGGCCAGGCTCACCCTCTCGAGTCAAAAGCTCTTCAGTAACAGGCACAACCCCTGATTGGGTGTTTCCGATAGGGTCTTTTTCGTCTTCGCGCCCTGCAATAGAAAATTTATGAACACCAAAAAAAGAAAGGAAAAGAAAAGAAAATGCCATCCACCTTAAAAGCCATTTCCCGCTCATCTTAAAACACCCTTCCCCTTCTTCTTAAACTAATAACCTATATTTGAAAAAAGTCAAATGGTGGGAACTGGTACAGGCTACAATCTCTTTAAAAAGCGGACTCATGCTGATGAGCCAAATACTTCTTAAGAGCAATCCCTGTGTGTGAACGAGGCTCCTTCAGAAGTCCTTCAAGCGGACCTGCATATATCACTTCACCGCCATATTCTCCGCCTTCAGGACCCAAATCAATAATATAATCAGCGCACTTAATCACTTCCATATTATGTTCAATCACACAAAGGGAATGGCCACGTTTCAAAAGTGTCTCAAAAGCAGAAAGGAGCGCGGCAATATCATAGTAATGAAGCCCAGTGGTTGGCTCATCAAAAAGATAGAGAAGATTATCATGAGTCGCGCAGGATAATTCGGAAGCAAGTTTCAGCCTTTGTGCTTCACCTCCTGAAAGTGTGGTTGCCGATTGTCCCAATCTCAGATAACCAAGACCCACCTGTACCAGAATGGAAAGAGGCCCACAAATTTTGGGTTCATCCTTAAAAAAATCAAGTGCTTCCTCAATGGTTATTTCAAGCACCTCACGAATATTTTTCCCGCGATACTTCACTTCCAATATGGAAGATTGAAACCGCGAACCGCCACAGGCTTCACAGGTAATGAAAATATCCGCCAAAAAATGCATCTCAATTTTCTCGGCGCCACCACCTTCACATTTCTCACACCTTCCTCCTGGTACATTGAATGAAAAATGACTGGCGGTCAAACGACGCGTTTTTGCCTCACGTGTTTGGGCAAACATCTTTCGGATCTGATCAAATGCTTTGACATAAGTCACCGGATTAGAACGTGGCGTTCTGCCAATCGGAGATTGATCAATCAACAAAAGGTCTTGTACCTGTTCCCACCCATCAATGGCACTAACCCGGCCGACATCTTGAACGGAACGGCCCCGCCAACGCAGATAATTAGCATACAAAATGTCATACATGAGCGTGCTTTTCCCGGAACCAGAAACGCCAGTGATCACCACAAACTGGTGGAGTGGAATCTCAAGGGAAATTCCTTTTAGATTGTGCTCTGTTGCTTCGTGAATTCGAATCAACGGTAGCTTCAACGGTACCGGTTCTGGCCGGGACAGGTTTGAGGATGTCATTCCCGCACGTTTTAAGCGGGAATCTAGGTTCGTGGATCCCCGATAAAAGCGTTCGGGGATGACATTCCCAGAACCGGTACCGACTCGGTTTTTTTCGGTGAAGCTTCGTTCAATCTTAAATTCATTCCGGAAATAACGGGCCGTATAGGAATTCTGAGCAGACAATAATTGTGAGAAAGGTCCTGAAAAAATAATTTCTCCTCCCCGCTCACCTCCTAATGGCCCCAAATCAATCACCTGATCAGCCGCTTCAATCATTGTTCGGTCATGCTCCACCACCACCACGGTGTTCCCAAGATTTCTCAACTTTTCAAGCAATCGAATCAAAAGCACATTGTCCCGCTCGTGAAGTCCCACGCTGGGTTCATCCAATACGTAAAGCGTATCCACCAGCGCAGAACCTAAAGAAGCTGCTAGGTGGATTCTCTGAGCTTCTCCGCCCGAAAGCGTCCTTGAAAGACGATCCAGCGTGAGATAGCCGAGACCCACTTCCACCAAAAATGAAAGGCGGTTTCTAATCTCAAGCAAAACCGGTTCGCTAACAGCTTGATCATGCTTCGAAAACGTGATCAACTCGAAAAAATTTTTAAGCGATGTTATGGTCAGCGCACTTAACTCGGCAATGTTTTTATCACCCACTTTTACGCTAAGCGCCTCGGGCTTCAAACGTGCTCCATGACATTTGGGACAAGGAAGAAAACCGCGATACTTACTTAAAAAAATCCGAACGTGCATCTTGTACGTCTTCTTCTCAAGATACTTAAAAAAATCACGCACGCTGAAAAAATCTTTATCGTCTGAACCTTCCAAAATCCACTTGCGCTCCTGTTCCTTCAACTGGAAAAAAGGACGGCCGATTGGAATCTTCTTCCGCTTGCAGAATTCTTTAAGTTGTCTAAACTCCCACGCGGCGCTCGGTTTGGTCCATGGCTCAATCACGCCCTCGGCAATGGAAAAGCGCGGATTGGGAACCACCAAATTCCAATCAATGGTGATGATGCGCCCAAAACCCTGGCATTCCGGGCAGGCCCCCAAGGGACTGTTGAATGAAAAATTATTCGGATTCGGCGTGCGGTACTCCAGGTTACACTCAGCGCAATGGAAGCGGTTTGAGAATTTTTGTTCGAGCACCTCACCTTTTTGCGTTGAGACAATCGAAACTAACCCTTTCCCATATTTGAGCGCTGTCTCAATAGATTCTAAGAACCGGCTTTGATTGGCCGTATTGAACTCAAGTGAGTCTACAATGACGAGAATCCGCCCCAGACTTTTTTTATTGTACTTTCGAATTTCTTCTAGGTTAAGCTGCTTTTTTGAAACCAAAAAATTTAAAAACCCCTGCCGTTCCAATTCGTCAAATATTTCACGGGTAAAACCCCGAGTTTTTTGATTTATGACAACCGGAAAGGCTACGGTCACAAGACCTTCTGGCAAGTTCCGGTCTACTTTTTGAGCGATATTCGTGGGCGTGTCACTCTTAACGGGACGACCACAGGAGGAACAGTAAGTAATACCGATCCGCGCAAAAAGAAGTCTTAAATAATCGTTCAGTTCTGTCTGAGTGCCGACGGTAGAACGGGCATTGTTCACCACGTTTTTAACTTGAATGGCAATGGCAGGCAAAACGCCGCTTACAAAATCAAGATCGGGCTTTTCGATCCGCTCCAGAAACTGGCGGGAATAAGCAGAGAGGGATTCGACATACCGGCGCCTCCCTTCGGCATAGAGCGTGTCAAAGGCTAGTGATGACTTTCCAGAACCGCTTACACCGGTTATTACGACGAACGTACCATGAGGAATGGTAACGTCAAGATCCTTCAGATTGTGCGTGCGTACACCTTTTAAAAGAATCGCGTCATTCATCTTAGCTTTGTGAGAGAAGAAAACAGAATTAACTAACGTCTTTTTCTGTCCTGTTTTGTTTTGTGCTCTGTATTCTGTACTCTTTTTCCGGTAAAAACAAAAAAGGCGGGGTGATTTTCCTTCCCCCCGCCCTCAGTAAGGTTTTGAGATTGTTAATTAACGAGTTGGGCCTGCTTTTCTCCTTTAACCGCCGCGGTCATCTCCATCACGTGATCAATCCGTTTGAGCAATTCCCCGCCTTGCTCAAGGCGTTGAGAAGAGGGTTCCAACGCAACGGATGTTTGTCTCCGGCCCAAACTCTTCACGGTAAACCGCGCCGTTAATTTATCCCGATCGAATATGTGCGAATACTGAGTATTACGCATAACGATGAGGCCTTTATTTTTATCGGTTTCCTCAATGGTCCAATCGCGAAAGGTGTTGAGTGCTTCAATCGTTCTTAAAAACGTGTAGTCGTAAGGGCGATCATAAATAAGAACTTGATCATACGCGGGAAAATCTTTAAGCGAAGAACAGCTCGTGAGAAATGCCAATAGGATAAACCACAGAACGATGAGAAAAGACTCTTTTTTCAAGGTTGGCCTCTTTCTTAATTGTCAGCGTTAAATTTTATCTCAAAGTGCCAAAACAAACAACTAAAATTTCCCACTCACACGGGTGAAAAATCCATGGGCGCTAAAATCATTAAGAGATCTTAAATCATCATCAAAATCGGTAAAATTATAACCAATCCCAAAACGAACGTAATCCGCAATCTCCCGATCGATTTCAACCAACGCGCCATGCTTTATTGCTTCTAAAAGTTCCACATCCCAAAGCAGGCGATATTCCAAAGCAAGATCCCACTTCCGAATCACATGAAAATTAAAGCGATTGACCCACATGAAATTTCCAATATGATAATTGAAACCTTCGGCTCCAAGAGAAGTTCTCCGATAAGCAAATTTTTCTACCAAACCAAGTTTGGGCGGCAAAACTTCGTAACCAAATTCAACTCCAAAAATATGCGAGGACTCTTTCACCGGAATGCCAAAAATATCGGGAGTGTTGAACTGGCTTTTCGCACCAAGCTCATCAAGCCAAGTATAACGCGTCAATACATTCAAGCGGTTATGTTGAACGGGTCGGTAGGCCACACCGGCATTGAATTCTGTGAAAGAAGCGTCTGTATGAAATGAGGAGTCGGCAAATTGATTCGTGTCGGATCGATTGAAGCGAGCTCCGAAGCTATAATCTTCATTAATTTTCCAATCCACGGTATCCCGGAAAAACCATTGGACCCTGTCTGCCGATTGGCCGTCGTAACGCAATTCATAACGGCTGATCACTTTTAAAAAATCTTTGTCCAAATAACTGACTTCAAGCGCTCCGGCGTTTCGATTGGAATTCACCTCACGAATATCGTAAACATGGCTCCGTTCAAAACTCAAACCCGCTCCCCACCGATCGGTCAGCTTCGCGTCATAACCCAAAATGTTAGCAAGCCGTTCGCCTTCGTGATAATTGGAAATTTCCCGTTCGCTGTAAAAACGGCTCTTCGAATTCACCTGACTTGAACTTCCAATCGTTGTGCTCATCACGCGGCCGCCGCTTTCAGGATCAGGACCTGCTTTGAGAACGCTGTAAACATTCTGCGTATCCGAAGTCTTAACGTCAAATCCGAGCTGAGTAGAATCACCAATGGTACCAGCAAGTTCTTCCAATCGAACCGTTCCTTTCCCTTTCAAAACATTCGCTTCAATGCCGCCGCCAAATTGATGGTTCGGACCACCGTGCCCTTTCCAACTCGTCTGAACTTTAGCATAAGGCATAAAATCCGACTCAATCCGGTAACCCAATTTTGCAGCCGCTGCATTTCCAAATTGCACTTCATCCAAAGCGGTGGTTAAACTCCGGAGGTCTGGCGGATAGACACCCATTTTTTGATGACGAAATTCAATAATGCCCAGATAACGATCATAATCTGCTTTCGCTTGGGCCGTATGATTCCAACTGTCGTTGGGACTCGTGATAAAAACACCAGCGGTATTATCGGGATCCGTTGCTTTCTGACGGTCAAAGCGGTAACTTAATTGAGCGTGTTCACCCACTTTTTGTCTGAGTTCAACTCCTGCTTTACGAGCCCCTGCCTGACGGATGGAGTCAGCATTCGCAAAACCAGGATTAATTTGTTGAGCATACCCGGAAATTTCTGTTCCCGTTTTGGCTTTCGTTTCCGCTTTAATCAAATAAGCATCATCAAAATGTTGAGTGCTTTTCTTGATTACCTTATTGCCGGTTTGAATATCCGTAAAGGTAATTCCGCCATTGAAAGAAACTGCGTTCCGCTGTGTCCTGTCCTGGCTTTTTGCATATTCCGCTGTTATTTTGGTATTGTATCCAAATTTGGATACAAGATCTACTCCCCTCAGATCATAATCCCGCCCGTCACGTTTCTCTTCAATCGCTGTTCCGCCCACTCGGAAATGGTCACCAACGTGGGTAAATCCGCGAAGCCCGGAATTTTGTTTTGGGGAAATGCCTTGTGCATCAAATTCATAATCTACAATTAAATAAGTATCATTTCCATTCAGAATATCATTTGAAATAATGGTGTCACTGTAACTGACTGCAGAAAGCGGCTTCCTCAAAATGATGCGGCCGGCCGGATAATCAATTTCATAATCGGTTCCGTACGCAAGGTCACGGTTGAAAGTGGTCATGCCTTGAATCTTGTCACGAACTTCAATCCTCACCTTGTCACTTCCTTGGATCACGTTTTTATTCCTAAGATAAAAAAGCGAGCCGCCAGTTCCCGAAAACTCATTATGGTCTGCCAACTGATCGTTTTTAGCCGTGTAAACGACAAAACCCCGTTTGGCATCACCATAACGCGTGCTCGACAGCGTTTCGCCTTTAATTTTAAGACCCGAAAAGGTACGGTTGTGCGTAGCGAGTGCGGTGTCAGTAAAATTCGTATTAAAACTTCCCCATTTCAATGAAGAACGGTCGACCTCAACCAAAATATAAAACCGTTGTTTGGTATTGTAAGCGTCATAATTAATCTCTGAGTTATCTCCATAAACGGGATAATAGCGATCCGGATCCAAATTCGTAAAAAGTTCGCTTTTCGGATCTCCGGTATCGTAACGAGAAGTCACCAAAAATTTCCCTTTGATCTTACCCTTCAAATAATAAGCCAAACGTCCATCTTGATAAAAGTCGTGATGAAAACGTTCTTCGCGTCCAACCACTTCCATGTTGCCTTTTACAATATTGGTGCCGAGCTCCTCCTCTCCCAATCCCACCATAAAAAAGTAGCTGTCTTTAACCACCATTTCCTCTTGATAGGAAATCATGTTGCCTTCAGGATCGGTCGTTGTAATTTGAACCGATTGTTTTCCGGGCTGCGTGTAAAGCTCTGTTTGGAATGTCCCGTCTAGATTAACGCCAATTGGCTCACCATTCACTTGAATTTTGTTCCAAGGAACAGTCGTACCGCGAACATAAAGCGTCGGCCGGGCAGAAATCGGAATACTCCGTTTGCCGTCCCGATCAATAGACATATTCCCTATTGCCGGGACATCCAACTTCGGTTGATCCGGAGCAAGTTTGTCGAGCTTGCTGACGACACGGAAATACTTAAGCGGTGTCCAATCCTCACGGCCATCACGATCGCGAACGATTAAGCGATACGAATAAATCCCGCTTTTGACTGGTTCACGACTTTTTGTTTTACCAGTCCAAGGCGCTTCTTTGGGAGGCGAACCAAGCCCAAAGCCAGTCCAGACTTCATCTCCAAATTCATCCCGAATTTCAATGTGCCAACCCAAAATCAGTTCCGCATAATTGGTCTTAACCGCAAACACAGGATCCTTTTCAAAATAACCAACTCCCATGCGGAGGATTTCAGGATCAATCGTGATCGAAAGTTCAGGGACGGACGTATCATTTCCCTGAGTAACGAGAACGTTAAGCTGATCCCGATACTGCTTCGGAATTTGAGGTTCCGGAAGCTTCGCAGCGAAATTGACGACGTTCAACATTCCATCCGTCGTTTTGACTAAAACTGACTCCTCGCTGACAAATTTTGTTCCTTGAGGAAGCGTATGACCGTCAATTTTAACAACATGGCGGCCGGGCTTGACGGCCGGAATATGGAAACGTCCGTAAGGATCGGTGGTAACCACAATTCCCTGCTCCGTAGCTAATCGAACACCTGGGATTCCATGTTCTCCTTTATCTTGAACCGCATTTTCATTTCGGTCGTCAAACACTTTACCAAGAATTGTGCCTTCATCAAACAAGGGATCTGCTGTCACCGTCAAAATAAGCAATTTGGTTGCCGATTGAATTGTCCCATTCGTTTGTCTCACCAAAAACGACACTTCATATCTTTTTCCGATTTGAACTGCATTCGAAGCAACCAAAAGAAATCCCAGTTGCCTACTTTGTCCAGAAGAGATTGTGCCCAGAGAAAAAATCTTGGATCCTTCTCGGGCGCTAGCCGGAGCGCCGTCAAGGCGCGAGGTGCGGTCAATAAAGTTAAATCCTTCCGGAATTTTAGCTACAAGTTCAAGATTAGCGAACGGAATAGCTGATATGTTCTTAATCCGATTACTAATAAAGGTAGCGCCTCCTTTGGCGATGTTTGGTTTCGAAGCGGAAACATCCATCACAAATGGAAATTTTGAAATGGTACCGACCGTCTTGTCAAATTGTGCAATCGTACCTCCGCCAACTCCAATTACTCCCGTCAATCTAATCACAAAAACTATTTCCTTTGTGCCTACCGGCGCAGTTGCATTAACGGTCACTTGAGTAAAAGGACCTCCCGCACCGAGACCCGATGCAGTATTAGTAGCGGAAAGCAGAGTGCCACCACCATCTTTAAATTCAATTCGGACTTGTGCATCATCTCCACCATCTTGGGCTGTAAAACGGACAAGGGCGCTGAAAGTCACAAAATCTCCCCCGCCAACGCCAATAACGGAGTAAAATGTAAATGCGCCCGCTGTTCCTGCAGTTAAAGCTGCTTCGGAGATTTGCAAAACTCTTGATCCATCCGGTGCGCCAGCCACAACTGGATTGCTAAGACCACGATTAGGCGTGTTATCCCAATTCCCAAGAAAGTCACCGCCAGGAAATGTGTTGTTGACACTATTTTGAGCAGTATTCACGACGGGACTACCGAGGCTTTGTTCAAAACTCGGATTTCCCAAAAGATTAATCAGATCAGGTTCCACGACGGGAAAGGCGGGAATGGAATGGAAAAGAAAGAACACAACAACCGTCATTGCGAGCGAACGCAGTGAGCGAAGCAATCTCAGAGATTGCTTCGTCGCTACGCTCCTCGCAATGACGATGGGGCTGCTATTTGCTTTCATCAATACCGTTTGAATGAGATGTTGATTCCGGCGCGCCAATCCCGGTCGGGCACATCCTCCGTGTGCGAACCAGGATGGGAAACGCCTCCGATTGCAACATATTCGGCGAAAATTTTCGTCTTAAAAAGCCATTCGTTATGTTCAAACTGGTAACTTCGAAACGGCATCCAGCGAATTCCAGCAATTACTTCCAGCCGATTTTGAAAGGCACGTGTAGGCCGACGCAAGTTGGTGATATGTTCAAGACGGAGATAAGGCATCAGGGTTAGCTGATCGTTAACCGGATTATTAGGCAGAGGAATGGAAGGCCACTTGATTCCAAGCATGATCGAAGAGTTGTAAACTCCGGAATTGAAGCTGTCGACCGTTGAAAAATCTGTCCGTTCATAACGATAGCTTCCGAAATACTCTCCCCACACAAAATCATGAACCCAATCGGACCATTGATCCCGCTGGGGCACGACCCAGGGAAGAGGTAGATCAACGCCCCATTCATAAAAAATATCCACCCCCATCCAAAAATCTGTGTCTGGGCTCCCTGCGATTTCGTCGGTCAGATTCCTGCGTTCCATATACTGAACAAAGAATCGATAATTCCGAGCGAATTTCAGCAGATAAAAACCGTCGAAATTAAAGTTATCGAGAAAATTGACCCGCGCAAAAGGCCGGTATTCCAGTCCGGCAATCAAATCCAGATGATCTTTGAAATTCGCTCCCCGGGTTTCTAAGGTACCCGTTACTTCAACATAAGGATCAATGGTTGGCTCTCCTAGAAACCTGAGCCCCCGAAACACGAGACGATTAGTCAGATAACCCACTTGGCCGTTAAATCCACCGCGTTCAAGGTTTGAAGTTCTGAAAGTCGTTTCACCAAACGACTGCCAAAGGATCGGCTCTCCTGGGGCCACGCCGAGAAAATGACCAGGAACTAACGTCATGGGTCCATAACCGGTTTCTCCGACGTCGAGCCAATCCAAAATTTTAAGTGCCAATTCCTCTTCAGCTTGATAATTGGCGCGGATTGCTTGGGGAGTGGGCGCCGGCTCCTCAGCAAAAAACTCGGCGATCAATCCAAGTGCTCGATCGAAATTACCGCCGTTCGTTTCGATCGCTGTTTTTGTTTCAATAATTTTAGCTTTGGCTTCTTCTAAAGAACGAAAGGCGCGCTGGCCCACCCAAAAACGTGAGGCAGGTTTCCCACTCTTCGCAATTAAAGGAAGTTCTCTAATCGGAATGCGTTCAAAAATGATTTTGTGCGTATTTTTCTCAAGGAATTTATTGGCTTCATCAATGGTACGGATATTTTTTAAAATGCGGCTTTCAAGAACGGGGTCTTGGAATCCCGTGACAACAGCAAGCTCTGAATTTCCTCCTCGCTTTTTGTCACGGACCAGAAGGAAGCCATTCGCTTCGTACACATCGTATCTCAGCTTAAGCTTTGGAGGGGCGTAAAAGGAATCCCGAAAGAGAAAATTGACTTGAGGTTCTTGTGCTGGTATAGCAGGAGCCGCGAAAATTTCGAACGCGGAAGAAAAAATAAAAAAGACGGTTACGAGAAACAGCATCAACTCTTTCAATCTCAGTTGTCTCATGCGCCTTTCCGTTTAATCTCAGCCCGGAGGAGAGATAAGATCACAAGCCAAGCACTTGTTGCATATTGTAAAAACCAGACTTCTTTTTCGCAACAAATTTCGCAGCCAAGAGCGCACCGTAACCAAATGCTTCCCGGGATGCAGCTTTGTGAATCAATTCAATCCGCTCCCCTTCTGAAAGGAAGGAAACCTGATGATTTCCGATCACATCTCCGCCCCGGACGGCATGGATTCCAATCGAACCGCGTTTGCGTCCACCCGTCAATCCTTTTCGGCCATAAACCACATTTGGCTGAAGGTCAATCTTCCTAGCTTTTGCAATCAAACGGGCCAGTTCAAGCGCTGTCCCGCTTGGCGCATCTTTCTTGTGACGGTGATGTTCCTCCACAATTTCAACGTCAAAACGGTCGTCTAAAATTTCTCCCACGAGCGACACCAAGCGAAACAAAAGATTAACGCCGACACTCATGTTAGGAGCTTGCACGATAGGAATCTTCTTCGCAGCTGAATGAATCTTTTCAATGAACGCCTTCGATAAACCCGTCGTTCCAATCACCATGGCCCGCCTTGTTTTCAAAGCAACCTCAAGATTTTCGGGAACTGCTTCAGGCTGCGTAAAATCGATGATCACATTTCCGAACTTAATGCATTCTCTAATATCAGGATGAACAGGAACACTTATGGATGGCACACCAATGAGGTCGCCGACATCGCAGCCAATCGCTGGACTGTCAGCTCGTTCGAAAGCTCCGGCAATCCGAATCTCTGGGTCATGGTGAGCAAGACCGAGAATGGTACGTCCCATTCGTCCCGCTGCGCCCGCTACAATAATTTTCACAGTTTGTTTTGACATCGTTACAAATCCAATTCCTTATTTAGATTTCAGAAGGCCGCTTTGCCTCAAAGCTCGAACAAGTTCTTTTTCGTTCTCCGGCCTCATCTCACAAAGTGGAAGCCTGAGTTCCGGTGTAATCATCCCCATAAGACCCAATGCGGTCTTCACCGGTATGGGATTTGTCTCAATGAATAAGACCTTCGAAAGTTCGAAAAGTTCGTAATGAAGTTTTCTGGCTTTTTCAATATCTCCCTCAAGATAAGCCATGACCATCTCATGTTCTTTCCTGGGGACCACATTGGCAACCACCGATATCACACCGGTTGCTCCAACTGAAAGGAGCGGAAGCGTTAGGCTGTCCTCGCCGGAAACTACCGCAACGTCGCAAAGCGAAATAATGCGGCTCGCCTGCTCCAAACTGCCGCTCGCTTCTTTAATTCCAATAATGTTCGGAATCTTAGCAAGCCGCGCTACCGTTTCAGGAGCAATGGAAACACCCGTGCGGCCCGGTACATTGTAAATTACGATAGGTATATCGACTTTTTTCGCCAAGAATTCATAGTGGCGAAAGAGACCCTCTTGTGTAGGTCTATTGTAGTAAGGCGTCACTATCAAAACTCCATCGGCACCTTTTTTCTTTGCATGCTCAAGAAACGGAATGGCTTCCAAAGTCGAATTGGATCCCGCTCCGCAAATCACCGGAACGCGATGATTCACATACTCAATGACAAAAGACATCACTCCTTTATGTTCTTCATGAGACAATGTGCTGGTTTCACCCGTCGTACCACACGGAACAATCACATCCGTGCTATTCTTAAGATGAAAATCAAGAAGCCGTTTGAGAGTAGGCTCATCCACTTTTCCATTTCGGAAAGGCGTAACGAGCGCCACCATTGAACCTTTCAAATTGCGTCTCGTAAGTATCATAAATCCCCCTAAATCGTCATTCGTCCTTCAAAAACAAACTTTGCGGTGCCTTCAAGAAATACATTTTGGATACGATTTCTAGAACGCTCGAAATAAACTTTGAGGATCTCGCCGCTTTTTGTTTTCACTTGAACAGGCACTTCAACTCGTCCGGTCAAGTTTGCAACAATTGCGCTTGCAACTGTGCCAGTTCCACAAGCAAGCGTCTCATCTTCAACACCTCGTTCGTAGGTACGAATCGATAAGGAGTTTTTTCCGGTTACTTCCGCAAAATTAACGTTGGTTCCGCGTGGCCGAAACGTTTTGTGGTGCCTAATCGTCCGTCCTAGCTCCACAACCGGTGTTTGCGCCAGTTTTTCCGTGAAAATCACAACGTGCGGAACACCTGTATTAACAAACGCGGCGTGCAACGTTTGACCGTTTACATTTGGAATTTCCAATCTCTCATGATATTCGGTTGGATCAACCAATTTCGCTTTAACGGCCTCGGTATTGACATCAATTTTAATTTCACCCGCCAAAGTTTCAACGCGCATTGACTTTGGAAATTTTAAAAGCTCATGAGCATAAAGGCCAATGCAACGATATCCATTTCCACAAGCTTCAGCCTCAGACCCGTCAGCATTGACAATTCGTACGAAAAAATCGGCGTTTTTGGATGGCTCAATCAAAAGAACTCCATCCGCACCAATTCCAAGATGCGGACGACAGACTTCGGCTGCAAATTTCTTTGGATCTTTCACGATCTTTTTCCGGTTGTCGATTATGATAAAATCATTTCCGGAAGCTACCAATTTGTGAAACTTAATTTCCGCCATCTACTTCACCCAATTTGGAATTCGCTCACCGCGCACAAGATCATTGTATGTTTCGCGTTCGCGCACGATTTCAAAACGCGAACCGCGAACCAAGACTTCTGCAACGCGCGGTCTTGCGTTGTAATTCGATGACATCGAAAACCCATAAGCTCCTGCGCTTGCAAAAGCAATCAAGTCGTTCGCTTGAAGCTCCTGAACCATCCGATTTTTCGCCAAGAAATCTCCGCTTTCGCAAATAGGGCCAACGACATCATAGATCAACTTTTTGGCTGTTCCATTTTGTTTGACAGGCCAAATGTCATGAAATGAACCGTACAGTGCGGGACGGATTAAATCATTCATTCCGCCATCGATGATGGCAAAGTTCTTCGCCTTCGTTTGTTTAATGTAAATGACTCGCGTGACAAAAATACCGCTATTGCCTGCGATGAAACGGCCGGGTTCGAAAATAAGTTGATACTTCTTCCCTTTAAAAAGTGGAAGAACCTGCTTTGCAAATTTGTCTGCCGTCTGCGGCCTTTCATCCGAGTAAATAATTCCAAGCCCTCCGCCTAAATTAAGAAATTTAATTTTATGGCCTTCCTTTTCAAGATAGGTCAAGAAAATCAAAACCTTGCGGAACGCCTTTACGAACGGTTCCCCTTTCGTAATTTGAGAACCAATGTGGACGTGAACCCCACAAATCGAAAGATTTGGGTGCTGGGCTTGCCGCATAAAAATGACTCGAACCGTATCCATATCCAAACCAAATTTGGATTCTGCCTTTCCAGTAGTAATGTGTGCATGGGTTCCTGGATCTACATCAGGATTAACCCGTAAGGAAACGTTTACTTTCTGATTCAACTTCTTAGCAATGCGCTGAATCCGAGCCAGTTCTTGAATTGATTCAACATTAAAAAGCAAAATCCTTGTCCGAATAGCATCCTCAATTTCGGAATCTGTTTTTCCAACACCTGCGTAAACGATTTTGGAAACTAGACAGCCTGCTTTTTTGGCGCGAAACAGTTCGCCGCCCGAAACAATATCAAGGCCTGCTCCTTTTTTGACGAGCGCGCGCAGAATGGCCAAATTTGAATTGGCTTTCATTGAAAAACAAATCAATGGCTTCACGGATCGAAACGCACGCTGAATTTTGGTTAAATGTTCCGTAAACGTTTTGTAACTATAAAGATAAAAAGGAGTCCCTACGCGTTCCGCGATGTCACAGACACGAACTGATTCGCAATAAAGTTCACGATTTAAATAATGGAAATCATGCATCATCCCCCACCAACCTTTAGGAGTACTTCAACTCCACGATAAATTTTGCTGATTACCAAATCCACGTAGAAAAAGTTCGTCATCAAATCCCCCGCGTTGGTGGGGGATCATATAAATTAACGTTGCTGATGATGAATTTTCTTAAGCTGCTTAGACTCCGCCTTTAACCGTTCTTTCCAAAGGCGAATTTGTTTGAGAACGAGTTCCGGTTTCGTACTTCCAATCGGAACTTTTCCGGATACTGAAACTTTTGGATCGAAGAGATCAAACACATCTTTTTTGAACACTTTCGAATATTGCTGATACGTCTCAAACGGAAGCCCGCTCAGCGTCCGGTGGGAATCAAGCGCTTTCCGAACCAAACCACCGACAATGGCATGAGCTTCGAGAAATGGAACTTTTTTCTTTACCAAATATTCGAGCACGTCTGTCGCGAAGAGAAAACTATCTTTCGAAGCTCGCTCGCAATTGGCTTCATCCACTCGGAGCGTCCGAACCGTGCCGCTCAAAACTGAAAGCGACCCCGCCAAAAGACGAAGTGATGCAAAAAGAGGTTTTTTGTCTTCTTGCATGTCTCGATTATAGGCCAAAGGAAGTCCCTTCATGGTCACGAGCAAAGAAACAAGATTTCCATACGCCTCGCCTGACTTGCCGCGGATAAGTTCCAAAATATCCGGATTTTTCTTATGAGGCATCAGGCTCGACCCAGTTGAAAATTGATCATCGAGCGTAATGAACCCAAACTCTTGAGAATTCCACAAAATCAAATCTTCAGCAAACCGTGAAAGGTGAGTAAAAACAATCGCTATATCTGAGAGAATCTCGATGGCAAAATCCCGATCGCTTACGGAATCCAAACTATTGGCGGTCGGCTTGTCAAACCCTAAAAGTTTTGCGACAAACATACGATCAATGGGAAGACCGCTTCCAGCTAAAGCGCCAGCACCGAGCGGACATTCATTCATCCGTTTTCTGGCATCCATAAGCCGCGACTTATCCCGCTCAAACATTTCCGCATAAGCGAGAAAATGATGCGCCAATAAAACAACTTGAGCTCTCTGAAGATGGGTGTAACCAGGAATCACCACATTTCGATTTTTCTCAGCCTGATGAAGCAAAGCGGATTGGAATTGGTTGATCACTTCAAGAATCGCAAGAATCTTTTCCTTCAAATAAAGCCGCATTGAAGTAGCCACCAAATCATTTCGTGATCTACCGGCATGGAGCTTCCGCGCAAGTGTTCCAACTTTTTTCTCAAGCTCAGCCTGAATCAACGTATGAATATCTTCGTACTCACCTGCCAATTCACAAATGGATTTTTTCCGAATTGCGGCAAGCACTTTCCAAAGTCCGCTCACAAGCGCGCGGGAATCCCGTTCCGAAATAATGCCGATACGCCCAAGCATGAGCGCGTGAGCCATGCTGACTTTGATCTCAGCACTCAAAAGCTCATGGTCCACCCTTAGCGAATAAGTAAATCGCTTCGCCACCTCGTTTAAATCAGATTTAAATCGAGCACCCCAAAGTTTTTTCATCTTCATTTTCCCTTTAGATTGCTCCGTCGATCCTTCGGATCTCCTCGCAATGACGTCATTGCGAGCGAAGCGAAGCAATCTCATTCTTTCATCCTTATCATCCCGCCTTCGTATGGCAATCCCCAAATTTTCATGAATCCTTCCGCTGCCGTTCGGTCAAATGCATCTTTGGCAGAATAAGTCGCAAGCTTTTCCGAATATTTTGAGTAAGGCGACTTTCTACCAACGACTGTAACATTGCCTCGATCAAGTTTGATCCGAACAGCACCTGTTACCCTTTTTTGATGCGTGGCAAAAAATTGATCCAGCGCTTCTCTGAGCGGTGTAAACCAAAGACCGTAGTAAACTAGCTCCGAATATTTTTCAGAGAGCACTCGTTTGTAATGGAGAAATTCCCGGTCCATTACGAGCCCTTCCAATTCCTGATGCGCTAGATGAAGAATGGTTGCGGCAGGTGCTTCGTAAAGTTCCCGCGATTTAATTCCCACTAAACGATTTTCAATTTGATCCATTCGCCCGACGCCGAAACGTCCGCCCAATTGATTCAATTTCTCAATCAACGGAACAAAAGCCATTCGTTTTCCGTTTAATGAAACTGGAATACCCTTTTCGAAAGCAATCGTCACATAGAATGGTTTCTTTGGAACCCGGTCCAAGGGCTGCGTCATGAAATAAGCATCTTCGGGCGGCTCTTTCCAAGGATCTTCCAAGACACCGGCCTCAATCGCTGCACCCCAAATATTCTTATCGATTGAATAAGGACTCTTCTTGGTTGCCGAAATCAAAATCTCGTGCGTCCTGGCGTAATCAATTTCTTCTTCGCGCGAATTAAAACTCCATTCCCGCAGAGGCGCAATCACTTTCAGTTTCGGATTGAGTGCTCTCACACCCAATTCAATTCGCACTTGATCATTTCCTTTTCCGGTGCAACCGTGTGCTACACAATCTGCTTTTTCCTTGGTTGCAATCCGAACCAAATGCTTAGCGATCAACGGCCGACCAAGCGCTGTTGCTAAAAGATATTTTCCTTCATACCTCGCATGGGCCCAAAGCGCAGGCCTCACAAAATCCTGAACAAACTCCGCCTTTAGATCTTCGATGTAAATTTTGGAAGCGCCTGCCGAACGCGCTTTTCGAACCAAAAGCTTTCGATCCGAAACTTCGCCGATGAACGCCGAAAAACAAATCACCTCGGCGCCATACGTGTCTTTAATCCAACGTACGGCGCACGAAGTGTCTAAACCTCCTGAATAAGCCAAAACTACTTTTTTCATCCCTCACCAACCTTAACGGAAAACTTTCCAATCACGTTACGATTCATTCTCACAGTTAAGTCAATCATGCTAAAGTTCGTAATGATCATTTTACGCTGATGGGGAATCATATTCATCCTCATTTAATTTTCAGAAAAATTATCGCTCGACTCGCCTGACATTCCCAAAAGATAAAGCAAAATCGCTTTCTGCACATGAAGCCGATTTTCAGCTTGATCAAACACAATTGATTGATTGCCTTCAATCACATCGTTTGTGATTTCCTCGCCTCGGTGAGCAGGAAGGCAGTGCATGACTCGAACGGTTTTCTTCGCTTTCTTCAAAAGGGCTCGATTAATTTGAAATCCTTTAAAATGCTGCTTCTTCTCCACTCGATCTTCTTCTCCCATGCTAATCCACACGTCCGTATAAATGATATCAGCATCTTGCACGGCTTTCGATGGTTGATTCGTACCAGCCAGTTTTGCTTTTGTTCGTCTTGCTTCTTTCAACGCGCGTGACAAAATAGTTTTTTGGGGACTATATGGCTTGGGCGTTGCGTAACTTAAATGAGCCCCCAATCTCGCAGCTAAAACCAAAAGCGAATTAAGCACATTATTTCCGTCTCCGACGTAAGCGATTTTTTTACCTTCGAAACCACCAAGCGTTTCATCCATCGTAAAAAAATCTGCCATTGCTTGACAGGGATGTTCCAAATCACTTAAGCCGTTGATGACCGGCTTGTGAAAATATTTTGCGAATTCCAAAATAAGCCTGTGCGAATAAGTTCTCATGACGATCAAGTCAAGATATCTTGCCAAAACTCGGGCTACATCACGAACTTCTTCACGCACACCTAGTTGAATATCATCGGGACCTAAATAAATCACATGGCCACCCATCGTGGAAAAACCAACTTCAAATGAAACCCATGTCCGGGTTGAAGGTTTTTCAAAAATAAGTCCTAAGGCTTTCCCATTTAAGAGATCTCTGTAAGCGAGCGGGTTCCGCTTCAAACGTTTTGCAAGATCAAAAATAGTTTTAAGTTCCGCCGCGTTAAAATCAAATGCGCTGATTAAGTTTTTCACGATGAACCCACTTCGCTAAAAACTTGATCTAAAATTCGAACTGCCTGATCGATCTGGCGCTTTGTTACAATCATCGCCGGCATAATTCTAAGCACGCGTTCTTGGGTACAATTAATCAAAAGGCCTTTTTCTCGCAAACGATCGACGATGTTAGCTCCAAATCGGTCCAGTTCCATTCCAAGCATAAGTCCAATTCCCCGCACTTCTTTGACGAACGAATACTCTTCCTTAAGGGCAAGCAACCTTGATTTTAAATAAGCTCCCATTTCTTCGGCATTTCGAAGAAGCTTTTCCTTTTCAATTGTTTTGAATACACCGAGCGCTGCTGCAGTTACTAACGGGTTTCCGCCATAAGTGGAAGCATGAGTTCCAGGAACCAGCACTTCCTCTCTAATTTTTTTATTCACTACAAGCGCGCCAATGGGAACGCCGCTTCCTAAGGATTTCGCAAGCGCCATTAAATCTGGCTCTACTCCATAATGTTGAAAGGCAAACCATTTCCCTGTTCTTCCCATTCCCGTCTGAACTTCATCAAAAACAAGCAATAATTTTTTTTCATCGCAAAGCGCTCTTACTTTTCGAACATATTCAGGATCGGCCACATTAATCCCGCCTTCTCCTTGGATCAATTCCATCGTAACGGCAATCGTTTTCGGTCCGATGGCTTGTTTCAACGCTTCAAAATCATTGAGCGGAACCTGCTTGAACCCTTCTAGCAACGGTTCAAAACCTTTTAGATATTTTTCTTGCCCCGTCGCTGTAAGTGCGGCAAGCGTTCTCCCATGAAATGCATTTTTCATGGTAACCATTTCATAGCGACCGGAACTGGATCCGAATTTGCGTACAAACTTGATCGCGGTTTCCATCGCCTCTGCGCCGCTATTGCAAAAGAAAACGCGCCCGGGAAAGGAACGCTCAATTATTTTCCGAGCAAGCTGTGCCTGCTTCAAACCGTAATAATTATTAGGAACATGGAGCAGCTTTCCCGCTTGATGCTTGATCGCATGAACCACATTCGGATGACAATGACCCAAACCAGACACCGCCCAGCCTGGAAAGAAATCGAGATATTCTTTTCCCTCAATATCCCAGACCTTGGAGCCTTTTCCCTTCACTAAGCAAAGAGGAAGTTTGGCGTAGGTCGGCAATACGTATTCTTTATAGAGAGTTTCCACATCTTGTGTTTTCATAAGCAAATAAGAGTAACCAGATACCAGTTGCCAGAAACCAGAACGAGAATTTGAATTCTACCCGTTTTAATTCTGTTTTATCTGTTCTCTTCTGGTTTTAAATTGCCGGTTACTGGTTTCTGTATTTTCACAGCACGATTTCGGTGCCGATTCCGCGATCGGTAAAAATTTCAAGTAGCAATGAATGCTTGATCCGTCCGTCCACAATGTGAGCCTTCGCCACGTTCCCCCTGAGCGCCGTCACACACGCATTTACTTTCGGAATCATTCCGGCTGTGATGACTGCATCGCGAATTAAAGCTTCCACTCGATCTACATGAAGTGAAGGAATTAAAGAGTCAGGGTTATTTTGATCGGACAAAATGCCTCGGACATTGGTCAACACCATAATTTTCTGAACGCCCATCGCTGCCGCAATTTTGGCCGCCGCTTCATCTGCGTTCACGTTATAAGTTTCTCCTTTGGTATCAATTCCAACCGGATAAATCACCGGAATGATGTTGAAATCTGTGAGCTCCCGAATTGGAAGTGTGTTCACTGAAATCACATCGCCCACAAAACCCACATCTCCATTTGCTTGGTGCTTTTTCACCATCAGAATTTCAGCGTCATGACCTGAAAGACCCACTGCCTGCGCCCCAAATCGGCTGAGATCTTGAACCATCTTTCGGTTAATTTCGCTGAGCGTCGCCACAACAACTTTAATCGTGTCTTTGTCTGTGACCCTTAGCCCATTCACAAACTTAGATTGAGCACCGGCTTTTTTTAAATTTTCCGTAATCGCAGGCCCACCGCCGTGAATCAAAATTGGACGGATCCCAACGTAGTTCATGAACACAAGATCACGAAGCACGTTTTCACGAACTTCTGGATCCAGCATCGCCGCACCGCCGTATTTGATCAAGATTTCTTTTCCGCGGAACCGCTTGATGTACGGAAGCGCTTCAATCAAAATGTCAGCTTTTTCAACTAATTGTTCAATCAGACTGGTCATGTTGAATACCTTGAATTAATCCAAACATAAAATTTGGTTAGATCCGTTGTCCAAAATCGTTCTTGGTACCTTCCACTTTTCAAATTGATTTCAAGCCGGAATTCTTTCTTCTTAAGGATTCTCCGAACCCGACCTTTATTTCTCACTTTTTCTTTACCATTCAGCAAAATCGGAACTCCATCGAAAGAAATGTCAAGCTTCGGAGAAAAGCGAACGCCGCTTGCTCCGATGGATCCCATTAAACGGCCCCAATTGGGATCTTCGCCCGCCAGCATCGTTTTGAATAACATAGATGAAGAAACCGTATCACACAATCTTCGGGCTTCTCGAAGGCTTCGCGCACCTTTCACCATTACTTCACAAACGTGTGTCACACCCTCACCATCGTGAACCAAGCCCTTCGCGATAAATTCACAAACATAAACCAATGCGTCCTGAAAAAGATGAAACCTTCTGTTTGCTGTGGTAATTTTTCTGTTTCCCGCTTTGCCATTAGCTAAAATTAAAACCGTATCATTCGTACTCCGGTCATTATCAATCATGATCTTATTAAATGTTTCATCCACCGCGTACGAAAGCGCTTTTTGAAGCATCGATTTCGAAATATGAAGATCTGTCGTCAAAAAACAAAGCATCGTCGCATGACGGCCCTTGAGATTTTTATTCCGGATGCCCGTTGCATTCATGTCCGGATAAACCATTCCAGCCCCTTTTGCCATTGCGGCAAGAGTGACCGGCTTACGATCAATCAAAAAACGAACGGCGATTTCCTTTGGATGTGTGTCGGTGGTTAAAATTCCCCGCGCTGCATCGTAGCCGCCATCTTTCGATAAAGATGCGACCAATTCAGGAATCGCCTTTTCAATTCGGTCAATTGGAAATGTTCTTCCAATGATTCCTGTTGAAGCCAGAAAAATTTGGCTTTTCGGAATTCTAAATTTCCGGGAAAGCAAATCAAGCGAAACCGAAACTGCACGCTCGCCTGTTTTTCCATTAAAGCAATTCGCGTTGCCGCTATTTGAAAAAATAACTCTATGATACTGGTTTCGAATAATTCGAAGGTCATGCAAAAGCGGCCAAGCCTTCACCCGATTGGTCGTAAAAGTCCCCGCGCTCACAGCAGGAACTTCCGAATAAATTAAAGAAACATCCAGTTTCCGCGAACTTTTCTTGATGCAAGCATTCATCCCAGAAGCGAGGAATCCTTCGGGACTCGTCACACTTCTATTTGAAAGAACTTTGAAATTCATCCCAACAGCCCTGCCTCTTCAGGAAAACCAAAACGAATATTCATATTCTGAACCGCCTGACCGCTCGCTCCTTTGAGCAAGTTATCAATTGCAGTAATGACAATGATTCGATCTGATTTTTCATCAATCGAAATACCGACGTCGAAAAAATTTGTGAACTGCACATTTTTGAGCGTAGGAAATCGGTCGACACCGGTAAACCGAACAAAGGGCTCTCGCTCAGCAAAAGCCTCAAACGCTTTCACGATTTTGCCTTTTTTAACGCCCGGTTTCCGTCTCACATAAATCGTGGAAAGAATTCCCCGGTTCACGGGAAGAAGATGCGGTACAAAGGTAATTTCTATTTTTTCAAGCGCAATATCTGAAAGTGTCTGTTCCATTTCAGGTATGTGTTGATGCCGATTCACTTTGTAAGCACCGAAATTCTCATCCACCTCGCAAAACTGCGTTGCTTGAGAAAGTTTTTTTCCAGCGCCACTCACGCCTGACTTGGCATCAATCACAATGGAATCCCGTTTGACCAGATCATCTTTAAGAAGCGGATAAAGTCCGAGGATCGTACCTGTCGGATAACACCCGGGGTTCGCAATCAAATTTGCCTGCTTAATGTCTTCCCGATAGACTTCAGAAAGACCATACACGGATCGTTTCAAGAGGTCTTTTCGGTGGTGCTTTTCTTGATACCATTTCTCATAAACATCAGCGCGGCGGAGCCTGAAATCAGCAGAAAGGTCAATCACAACTTTCTCTTTATTGTAAAAATCTCCTGCCACTTTCATTGAAAGCGTATGAGGCAAAGTAATAAAAACGACGTCAGAATGAGACGCCACCTTGTGAAAGTTGAATTTCTCAATCACGAGATCATTGGCCTTCCCCAAAGCAGGAACCAAATCGCGCGCATAGATCCGATTTTCAGACCGCGTCGTCAAAGATCCAATCTTGACGTGCGGATGCCTCGCCAAAATCCGAATCAACTCATTACCTGTAAAACTTGTCGCTCCAACCACAGAGCAAGTCAGCATTGCAATCTCCTAAAAATAAAAATTTCTAAGCACCACACTGTGCCTAGAAAAAGTAAAACCATGTCTCTTTTTAGAAACCAATTGGCAATAAAGAAACCTGAAGACACTCATCCTGTAAGCGATATTAGGGAATAAAAATGAAGGGGATATTATAAATCTGGACTTATCCATTGTCAAATGAATAGGTTAGGTGAATTTTAAGCTTGACTTTATGAGGCCATCCCTTTATTTTGCAGTAGCTTGAGGATGTTTTAAACCATGACAAGACTTGAACAAACCATCGGTTTCCGCTTTCGGAATAAAGACCTATTGCTCGCTGCGCTGACTCATCCTTCCTATCAAAATGAGAAAGGAGCAAAAGCACCTGTCAAAGGTTTCCAGCGGTTTGAATTCCTGGGAGATTCCATTCTTAATTTTTTCATCGCCCGAAAACTCTATGATCTCTTCCCGGAAGCAAACGAAGGCCTCTTAAGCCGCCTTAGGTCAATCCTAGTTTCAAAAAAATTTCTCGCCAAAACTGCCCGCGCGATTCGGTTGCGATCATCTCTTTTGTTAGGTGAACGCGAACGAAAACAGCCCGCGCTTCTACGCGAAAAAATTCTCGCTGATGCTTTTGAAGCATTGCTCGCTGCAATTTATTTTGACCGCGGTCAGAAAGCAGTGGAAAAATTTTTGCTTCAACGCTTCAAACCCTATTTTAACCAGAAAAAACTTTTTCAATTTGATCCAAACCCAAAAAGCACTTTACAGGAACTTACCCAAAAAAAGTTTGGTGTCCTCCCCGCTTACCAAACGCGCCACGGCGAGAATCATCAGTCCTTCACAGCTTGGGTCACCATTAAACGGAAAATGAAAACGAAAGGCGCGGGACGCACCAAACAAGAAGCAGAATCTCAAGCAGCGGCAGCGCTTCTGAAAAAGCTAAAAATCAAGAAGGGGTTTTCTTTTTAGAAAGAAAATTTTCGAGAAGATTAAAACCGCTATCAACCAACGCCTGTTGAAAATTGGCAGGCTGATTGGGATTGGGCTTTTGATCTGCTTTGGTTGGAAGCGTAGGGGGTGCTTGTACGTGACTCAAAGGTACAAACCGGGAGGTAATTTTCGAAAATTGCTGTTGAACCAAACTCTCCAAAAATGTGCTAATCAACATCGGATCCTTACGAATGGAAGGCTGCCAGATGGGCCCCACCACCAAAATGGGAATAGGGCCGAGGCGGGCGTTCTCGCCCACATGCGAAGAAACCTTTTGACTGATGGTGGGCATTAGATAAACAGAAAGTCTCAGATTGAGATTCCCATCAAAATCGACGTCACCGGCCGTCTCAATTTGAAAATCATCAGAGATCAGGATTGCGTTTTCAGTCTTAATTTTTTTATTTTCTACCTGAAAATCCCCGCGAATATCATTGAATCTGGTGACGCCCGATTGAAAACGGCCCAATACGGCAAGTTCTGCAATCTGCCCCAACCCTCCAAGAATATCAAGAGTATGAAACTCTCCGTTCGTAATGGAAACAGAACCTTTTCCTTTTAACCGATCGATCCATCCTTGATCGAACGGTCCTTCTTCGGTCAGTGTAGTTACCGCAAAAAGATTTCCATCCATAATGGGTTTCGCGGTACTGGCCTGCATTCGAGCCAAACTCAAACGTTCCAACTCAAGTTCAATTGTGGAAGCGGGAACCTTCTTGGAATAATCAAACACAGCGCGTCCTAATGCCGTGCCGCCGTAAGCATCAAAATGTAGCTCCGGAATCATCAACTTTCCCTGTCCCGACGCTAATTGAAGATCCACTCGTTCAAATGCTTCATCAGAAGCAATTCCTTTATGGGCGGCCTCTTCAATTGCATTCCAATCTAGCTTCATCCATTCCAATGGAATTGCGGTGCTCACCTTATGAAGTTGAGAAATGAAATTGCGAACGTCTAATTTTGGCGTTTGAATCTCAACCAACCAACGCGCGGTGGGTTGCGTAAACATTTTTCCTTCCATCGAAAATTGAGAATTTCCAATTTCAAACTGAACGTCTTTAAGTTCCGAATCCAGCGGGCTAAAATCAATGGACCCGTTCAAATTCCGGATTTCCGCACCGTTACTTGCTTTGGCCTGAACACGATCAAAACTGATATTGTTCATGACGCGAACTTTTTCCAACTGATTGAAATTACCTTTCATGCTCATCAAAATTTTTATTCCGCCGGAAAGCTCAAACTGCTGAAGGAGAGGAGAGTACCGCTGCCAGCCGTCAATGTTAAACTTGTTTGTAAGAATGGTCCATTCGCCATTACCGGACACCAAATCCCAATTGACAAGAGAACCTTTGAGAGCTGCTTGCTCAAATTCAAAAGAAAAATCCCCTCGAAGGATACGACCGCCTATCAATTTCAAATCAGAGCGCAGGAAAAGCGGCACACCGCTGGGCTTCGAAAAATACTGAGAATAAGCCAGAGTCGTTTTGGTTAAGTCAACCCGCACATTAATCTGAAAAAGCAGAGGTTCCCCCTTGAGAAAAAAATCCAATTGACTCTCGCCAGAAAATCCTAAATTAACCGGGAGAATTTCAGTAAGTGACAATAAGTACTTGGGAAGCACTTCGAGCTTAAGCCCCTTTGACTTGACAAAAATTTCTTCAACGGCCGCTTTAAAAATATTAAACTTAGCTTCTACATCAAAAGGACCTCCAAAAGGCGTCATCAATGTTCCTCCATCCAGAACGAGGAAACCGTTGAAAAGATCGATTTTGATTTGAAAACGGGCCTGGTAATCGCCTGCGGCGCTTACCATCGATTTGGGAGGAATTTGGTAAACCAAATTGTGAATATTGGAAGAACATTTCAACTCCAATTCAGAGACGCCGCTCGGCTTCGTCGCCTGAGCGGAAAATGAAAACGTTCCTTTTTCTACGCCTATCGGAAGCGGAGATCCCCACCACACAGCCAACCTGGGAAGTTCAATGGGGCCAAGCGATGCTTGAGCTCCTAAAACTAAGTCTTTCAACCGAAAATTCTTAAAGTCCGTTTGAAATGTTCCACCCAATAATACGTTTTCGGAATCGCTTAAAAATTTTCCTCGGATTTTAAAACGGATTGGCCGGTTAGGACGAATATTCCAAAGATCAAGATAAACATTTTGAAGTGAAACGATTTTCACGAGAGCTCCCTTTTCATCGCGCCATGAATAATGAATGTCTGCATCATTCAACCCCACGTGCGCCATTTCAGGCCTCCCTAAAAGAAGAGATAAAACGGACGGTCGAAAGGTAGCTCGTTCGGCCCGGATGAAAGGAAGTGTGGTATTGGTCTCCAGAGGTTTTAACTCAAAAGCTTCAAGATGCAAAACGGGAGTCGGAAAAAAAGAAACGCGAAGAGGTTGGAAGGAAGGAACATAACCCAACTGCTCTTGAATCGTTTTACTGATGAGGTGTTCTAAATATTGGGAACGAACTAAAAAAGGAATGGAGGAAAAAACTGCGATCACTAACACAAGAAGGGAAATTGAACCCAGTAGAAGAAACTGTTTGAACTGCCGACTCTCTATCATGATAGAGATTGTCCTCAGGATTAAGGGATAGTGCTCACCTCATTTCCAACGAATCGATGGTGAGTGATTTCAGTAGTTGCTGCTCGGTTGAGTCGTTCCGATCGGATTATAGTTATAATCCTCAAGAAAGGCGGCGCATCCGGAAAATTGAACGATCAAAAGTAAGGCAGCCAACCATTTAAGTAATGAAAAACACCCCATGAATACACAGTAAAATTACCGTTTGGTATATTGAAAACTCCGGCGTGCCTTCTTGTGCCCGTATTTCTTTCGTTCTTTTTGGCGAGGATCGCGTGTCAGAAATCCATTTTTCCGCAAAACCGGGCGCAGATTTTGATCGAATTCGACAAGCGCTCGTGAAATACCAAGGCGAATCGCTTCCGCTTGTCCACTCAAACCACCGCCATTTACTTCCGCCTTGATTTTAAAACGATCCAGCAACTTGACTGCTTCCAAGGGTTGGTGAATAATCATCCGAAGCGTCTCACGCGGAAAATAAGCTTCAAGCGTCCTACTATTCACTACAATTTCTTTTCCGCCATCTTCAATCCACACACGCGCAACAGATTCCTTGCGTCTTCCCGTCGCGTAATGTGAATTCACCTTTGGTTCTGAACTGACCATATCAATACCTTAGAGTTCGATCGGAACTGGTTTTTGTGCGCTCTGACGGTGTTCAGCTCCAGCATAAACGCGAAGTCGTTTCAACATTTTTTCGGCGAGCCTGTTTTTGGGAAGCATTCTGCGCACCGCTTCGGTAATAATTAACGCTGGGTTTTTTGCCTGAAGATCTTCAAATGTGATTGTATGCCTTCCGCCGGGGTAACCCGTGTAATGTTGATAAATTTTCTCCTTGTTCTTACGGCCAGTCACTCGAATGCCTTTTGCATTGATCACAACCACCTGATCGCCACATTCCAGATGGGGGGTATAAAAAGGTTCATCCTTCCCTATCAAAATGGTCGCCACGCGTGTTGCAAGTCGACCAAGGATCTTCCCTTGTGCATCAACCAGGAAACATTTCCGTTCTATTTCGTTTGGTTTGGGTAAATAGGTTTTCATAACGTAAGACTTTACAACTACTTATCCTTACACCCATTTAGGTGAAAAGAGTGGGAAGTATAACAGAACGCACCTTCCTTGTCAAAACCATTCTGGGTAATTCGAGGGCACTAAATTTGCTTCAAGCAAAGGCAAAATTAATGGGTAACGCTTTTAAGGGTTAAACCTTGGGGAGGAGCCGTGGGGCCAACAAAATCGCGTTTTCCATGTTCGAGAATCTTTTTAAAATTAGCTAATTTCAACTTACCTGAACCTAATTGAAGAAGCGTTCCAACCATACTCCGAACCATCTTGTAAAGAAATCCATTCGCTTCTACAGTGAAGCAGATGATTTTTCCTTCCTTTCTAACTTCAAATTTCCGAATGATGCGAATAGCACTTTTGCGTCTTCCACCGCTCGCTTCAAACACTCGGAAATCATGTTTCCCGCGGAGGATTTGGACGCCTTGCTTCATTTTTCGAAAATCTAAGGGATAAGGAAAACGAAAAGAGTGAAAACGTTCGAGCGGTGAGCGGTGTTTAGAATTGAAGACTCGATACTCATAAGCTTTCCATTTCGCCGAATATTGAGAATGAAATGAAGAAGGCACTTCTTCGATCTCGGTAACAGCTAGATCTTCCGGGAGATAATGGTTCAGGCCAAATTGAATCTTAGGAAGTTCGAGTTTCGGATGAATGTAGAAATTAACCACTTGCCCTTCTGCATGGACTCCCGAATCGGTGCGGCCCGAAGCAATGACTTTAATTTTTTGATGGAAGAGTTTTTTTAGTGCAGCTTCAAGTTCGTTTTGAACAGTACGATACTTTTTTTGCGTTTGGAATCCAAAAAAGTGCGTCCCGTCGTATTCCAAGGTAAGCTTGATGTTGCGCATGAGGAGAAGCGTTCCGGAATTTATTATTTACGAAAGCTCGATCACTTTGGTTTTTGAAGTCCCACCGCTCGTGAAAGAAAGGCGTGAAAAAAGAAGGCGACGGTCCCTTTTGAAAGGGACGGTCTTCAATTTTTATTTTTTACAATGATTACAATGGCCCAACGTAATCACTGCATATTTCGTAATGCATCACCGCAACCGGGTCATTCGACTCGTATGGCATATCCTTCCACTCCGATACTTCCACCGGTTTCACGGGCCCGGAAGGCGGCTCATAAACCTCGAGGTGTTTCATCTGATTACTCCGACAATCAGAGAGGACGTGATAACGGTGTTCCATCCAATCCACAAGGGCATCAACTTGGTCGCTGTACCAATATTCCACCACGGCTTCGTTGACCTGAACAGAGTCCTGGTCAAGACGGAGCTCTTGCACGGAATCCTTCCAGACAACCTTCCAATTCTCAGCCCACCCCTCGGGCAAAAAAATCAAGAAGCCCACAAGCAACCATAACAAAAGTCCGGTTCTGCTCATCATCCACTCCCAACTTCGTAATTTAACAGGCAGCCTGCTCAAGGGCACCCGACAAGCTGTTCGTCGCTACGACGCTTGCGATTTACGATTTATTGGTTTGCCCCATTTTACGTTGGCTACCAAGCGAAACGCTTTTGAGGATTTCTTTCTTCCAGCGTAGATTTGATCAATTGAACAAATGCTTTAGCCTGAGCAATTGAATCTTGAAGTTCTGTACGGCCCATTTCAAATACGCCCTGATATTCAAACTGATTCCGGCGTTTCCGCAACCGGTCAAACTTTAGTATTAAAGCCTTTGAATTTTCCCCTAACATTTTCTCAACCGCTAGGATAACACCTTGATGTTGACGAGTAGCTCCTGGCCTGAAACCGTAAGAACGAATGAGAGCGTTGGCGGCATGAAACATTGATTTGTATATAAAATCCATGCTACCAGGTTCATCAAATGGCAAATTCCTTTCCACCGACTTCAAATCTTCAAATGATCGTTTGATCAAACGCTCAATCTGATCCCAACCGATACTTGACTCTTCTTGGATTTGACCGCTCCGTATTAAATCACCCAAATCAACTTTTTTCATACCAACTCGACACGCTTGCCCTTAAGAATCCCTTCTCGGAAACTGTCTTTTTCGGTTACGTTCTTGTTCCACTCCTGTTCCGAGAAAAAAATGTAGGAAACTTCCCGACCCAATTGTTTTTCAAGCGCATGAAGTTCCTTAAGCAATGCTTCTTCTTTGAATTCGCTTTTTTTAATGATGAGACAAAGATCAATATCAGAAGATGCCCGTTCAGAATTTTTTGCAAATGATCCATAGATAAAAGCGCGTTTAATTCCAGGCAACTTCTTAAAAAGCGTTCTTAATGTCCCGCTGACTCCGACCGTTTTAAAAATAGTAGATTTTAACTCCTCAAAAAGCGGGTATTTCCGATTGAGCGAAAAATACTTTTGGTTCCCCCTTTTTACGGAAATGAAAACACCTTCAGCTTCAAAATCCCTTAAAGTTCTTGAAAGGTTGGTAGGATCAACGTTAATCAGATTGGCGATTTCCCTCAAGTAAAGTTGGCTCTCAGGATTGGTAAAGAAATAAGCGAGCAACCTTTTTTTCAAAGTGGATTTGGCCAAATGAACGAGATTGAAAGGAACTCTTGTGGTCATAATTAACTACAATTGTAGTAAAAACATACTATATGTCAAGCGGCTATTTTTATGTAGAATCAGACGTGTTTAACAGGCGTCCTGCTCAAGAGCACCCGACAAGTTGTCCGTCACTAGGCCGCCTGCGATTGATAAAAAAGTGACAGTCACGAATGGCGCTTCCTTAAGGGATAATAAGAAAAAGATCTCCATGTGTCGATGAAAGATTTGGGAAAGAAATCACCGACACAGGAGGTCTATGTGAACAATAGAGATATCGAATGGCGGAAGAAAAAACT
>OBEQ011245953.1_pt1 | contig 47157 bp, 36 predicted proteins | sample 1670901 | NCBI WGS metagenome assembly OBEQ01 (sample SAMEA104232315, study PRJEB22302) | groundwater metagenome | biome: forest; feature: aquifer; material: groundwater | place: USA | collected 2011-08-07 | depth 5.4 m
CTTCGCGGGAATGACGGAGTGGGGCTAAGTAAGTGCCATTCTTGCCCGAGTTGATTCTCTAATTATAATAACTTTCTGAATCTTTCAAGATATAGGAGGTTCTACCGGCTTGACGTAAGATGTGCACAGCCACTTCACTGCGCCTACCGCCTTCGCTGGTGACAAAATAAATTTTGCTTTCATCAAGTTGATTTTTCTTATCACGCAATTTATCCAATGGGATATTGATGCTGTCAGGCACATGGGCATACTTATATTCTACGCCAAGCCGTACATCGATAAACTCCACATTGTCGCCCGCCTCACAGATAACTTCTTTGACTTGTTCTTTTGAGAGTTGCTGAATTACCGGTTCCTGTAATAATTTTTTAAAGTCTGCTTTACTCAACCGCATCAGATGTCCGGCGGTATCCATGACTATCGTGGCATTTCTGGTGGTATCGCCGATAAGGGCATCTTCACCAAAAAATGCACCTGTTTTAAGCGGTATTATCTGACCTTTTTCCGGTGCTTCAATATTAGTGATCACCCGCGCAGTGCCAGACTGAATCACATAAAAATAATCGCCTTCTTCGCCAACGCGAATGATCTGATCACCCGCTTTTGCTGAAATAGATTCAAATTTCCCAAACAGCGCCTGAATATTACTCGGGGGGACCTGTTCAAAGAGCGGTGATTGCAATAAGTTAACCATCCAATCACCTTCGTCTTCATCAGCGTCATCAACGCCGAGATGCTCTACCATCACATGACTATTCGCTAGGCTTCGAGAACTGAGATCACTACTTTGGCTCCACGCCATCACCAGATCTAAAAAATCACGACTTAAGGTAAAGCAGGCCGCATCGGATTTCGCGATTGCGGAGGCGCGGTGCGGAGAAAAATTATCTAAAGCGTGACGACTCTCTTTGGATTCAGCAGTAATGGGTTTAATGTTAAATTTTTCATCGCAAAGGTCTACATTGCCGGCGAGCAGATAAAAACAATCTGTCGGTATATCGCCACGTTTGAACAGCACTTTGCCCTTGGGGATGCTGATAACTGCGGACTTCTGCAGCACCTTTTCCAAGTAGTCGTCAGATAAATTATTGAAAGGAAAATAACTTTTAAGCGCAACTTTATCAAATTTCACTTCGGCAGTGCCCATGAATCACGAACCTCAACTTCCCTACAATCCATTTAATCACATCATTTATTCACAGCTTTCTATTCTCAAGAATGTCAGAGCATTTAGAGGTGCTGTTAGATCTCAGATAGCAGCTAGCCCTTCTTGTTAAGACCAGCTAGCCCTTCTTGTTAAGAATAGTAGCTTTCTACAATTGCTCCTCCTTCTTAAAGGGATATCATCATAAATTTTTGCAAATTGTGACCAATACTACCTCAATTTTTTGTTATAACAGCGGGCCATTCCAAGCGTAACTTCATGTCAATAAAGATTTTTCCACTGCTATACTCAGAGTATTCGCCCACTAAAACTCATTTCCAAACAATGCCAAATACACAAGACATCCTTGGATGGTTCAAGAAACAGTCTATTACACTGTTGTGTTGTGCCACCATCCTACTCATGTGCTGGATTCAAATCACCAGCAACCCCGCGGAAGACCGTTTTATTCAGCGTTTAGACTATCTCCTCTATGATCTGCGGATGAGAACCATGTTGCCTTATCAACAGGTGTCCGCCTCCCAACACAAGGTGGTCATTATCGATGTTGATGAAAAAAGCTTAAAAAAGGTCGGACGATGGCCGTGGAGCCGTCGGGTCATGAAATCATTAATAGCCAATCTTGAAGGGGCGGGTGTAACGGCTATTGGATTTGATATCGTGTTTGCTGAACCGGAATTAAATCCTGCTCTAACCATCGCCAGCAGCATTGATGACCCTTCATTAAAACAATCATTAATGGGGATCAGCGATCAATTTAATTTTGATCAACAATTTGCTGACCAGATGAGTAATTCAAACACAGACGTGGTGGCGGGCTTTTTTCTTCTGCACGAGAATATCACCAACGGCAATTTACCCACGCCACAAAAATTATTAGATGAAGATGTAATAAAACACACCGTGATCCCTGATATGTCCGGCTACGCAGCCAATATTTCGAACATTCAGCAAAGCGCTTATTCCTCGGGTTTCTTATCCGTCTCGCCTGATCCCGATGGCATCATTCGTCGTGTGTCTCTCTTACTGAAGTATAAAAATCATCTCTACCCCTCTTTGGGACTTGAGCTGGCAAAAACCTATAGGTTGGCTGAAAAATACGAAATTCAAACCTATCGCGATGGCGATGTGGAGAAGGTTAGCCAGATAAAATTGGACAACCTGATCCTGCCAACCGATGCAGCAGCTAAGATGTTAATTCCCTATAGGGGTAAACAGGGGTTTTACTCCTATGTTTCCGCCAGCGATGTGGTAGAAAACACCTTTGATCGCAAATTACTTAACAGCAGTGTCGTGTTAGTCGGCTCGTCAGCCATTGGCTTGGCGGACTTAAAGCCCAGCCCCTTATCTCCCAGTTTTCCAGGATTGGAAATTCAAGCCACCATCGCTGATGGCATTTTGCGTGGTAATTTACCTTCCAGCCCCGACTGGGGATTGGGAGTAACACTGGTGCAGCTGGTCGGCATAGGTTTGATTCTCATTTTTATCTTTCCTAGAGTGGGGCCACTTACCAGCGGCGTCATTAGCCTTTCATTTTTATTGGGATCTATCGCATTCAATTTCTACTTCTGGCACAAATATCAATTGGATTTGTCACTAGCAAGTTTGCTGGTGGAAATAATCATCATAGTAACGCTATACACCATTTATGGCTTTTATAAGGAAACGGCGCAAAGGGTGCGGATCAAATCAATGTTTGGTCAGTATGTTGCGCCAGGTCATATCGATAATCTTTTGTCATCTGAAGGCAACCTAAGCTTTGATGGAGAAACAAAAGAGATGACGGTTTTGTTTGCCGATATCCGCAGCTTTACCAATATTTCCGAAAAACTTACCGCTGGTGAATTGAAACAATTGCTCAACCGATTTTTTACGCCAATGACGGGCATTATCTTTTCACAACAGGGCTGCATCGACAAATACGTGGGCGATATGATTATGGCATTCTGGGGAGCACCACTCAATGACCCCGAGCAATGCCAACACGCAGTGACTGCAGCAATGCAAATGCTAGAAAAAGTCGAACAACTCAAACCGGAGTTTGCCGCTGCAGGCTTACCCGAAGTGAATATTGGTGTCGGACTTAATACCGGCATGATGAATGTTGGCGACATGGGTTCGACCTATCGCAGGGCCTACACCGTTTTAGGCGACTCGGTAAACCTAGGTTCGCGCCTGGAGAGTATCACCAAGTTTTACGATGCAAAATGTTTGGTCAGCGAAACCACCTATGCAAAAACCTCGGGCATTTTGTATCGATTGGTTGACTTTATTAAGGTCAAAGGCAAAGAAGAACCGGTCAAAGTTTATGAGCCGGTTTGCTTTGAAGCACAAGCCTCAGATGAGACGAAAGCGGTTTTGCAAAAGTATGCTGAAGCACGTGAATTATATCTGGCAAAGGATTGGCAAGCGGCATTGAACGCCTACCAACAACTCGTAATCGATAATCCTAAACGCGAATATCTGTATGCGATTTATATTGAGCGGATTAATGAGTTTTTAGCAACGCCGCCTGAGGATGATTGGATTGGCGTGTTTAAGCATACCAGTAAATAACAAAACCTAGAAAATGCCACCTTATTCACCTTTGTTTTCCGATTTATAGTGTTTCTCAACTATTTGGCGACGTCTCTTATTGACCGCCAGTAATTGTAGTGAGCTGCGCCTCTGGTTGTTGGGTTAAAACCGTGTAGCCGGCAGCGGTAGTCAGGCCATCTCTTGAACGTATACTGAATCCTTGTAGAAAGCCTTCGCCAGCAGTACCGGTAAAGGTGCCATACATCTCGCCAAGGATACCACCAGCTTCAGATTGCCCATTAATGATGTCATTCGGGGTTTGTTGAATATGCAGGTGGGCGAGGCCACCTGCAATCGTACCGTCATAAAAAAGTTCGAACATGATGGGGTTCACTTCGTCGCCACCAATCATCATATGCCCTTGAGAAATAGTTTTGTTAGTAAAATCCACCTCGAAACTCGACATAATTGATCGGTCATTGATTCCGTCGCTGGCAAGCATCAGCCTTTCTCCGCCAGAATTCATATAGGTGAACTGACCAACCAGATTGCTGACATCAGTCTCATTCACGGTGGCAAATAATACCTCCCGATTTACGGTTTTGATGCCTTCAGCAATATCAATAACATTACCGTTTTCGTCTCTTACTTCCTGAAAGCCGCGAACCAGAACAGGGGTTTCCCTATCGGCATTCCATATCCCCCAGGCTATCTCGAAATTTGCTATGTTAGTGGAAAGATGTGTTTCGGTGTTTTCTGGATGCTTGCTGGCAACAAATTGCGAAGGTAAGATTTCCATGCCTGCGCGAATGGCGTTAACATCAACCTCACCAACGGCGTCCTCTACTAATGTTGGAAATACTGCTGGGTTGGCAACAACGATTGGATCTGTTGCTGAACCAGCGCGCAATGCAACAAGCATATTTCCTCTTATGCCGCCTAGGCCTGATTTGGGTGTGGGGTCATCGCAGCCATCCTCACACACTTGCACTCCTTCAGTACAGCCTACTTTTTCACAGAGAAGCTGCTCATAAGCGATACATTCGTCTCCTGCGCACTTTGAAGTACCATTTGCGTAACTACATTGCTGCCCATCACAGAATATAACGTTCACCTCTTCTAAGCGGGAGACCATGACAAACTCTTTGGTATTAATTGTAGAGGATTCAGGAATTGCTAAGATCCGATCCAGATCATCGAAAACAACGATGTCGTCTTTGGTGGGATATTTAACTGGGATAACCTCTGTGTTGCCATCATCTACTACTCCAGATCCATCATCGACTACTCCAGATCCATCATCAACCACTCCAGATCCATCATCGACTACCCCAGATCCATCATCGACTACTCCAGATCCATCATCGACTACTCCAGATCCATCATCAACCACTCCAGATCCATCATCAACCGGTGTATTATCATCGCCTGTAGTGTCATCATCATTATTCTGATCATCAATAATCTGAGCCAAACATTCTCTTGGATTTTTCAAACAATTGGTAAACTCATCCTCAGTATTTGCCCCCCCCTCTAAATCTTCTGAATCAATAAAGCCTTCGAAATTACTTAAAGCCTCTAAATCAGATTCACTACAGGCATCCGTGTTTTCTATACAGAAGGTTAATTTATCGATGACATTATTGACCAGTTGTTCCACGTCAATTAAATCTGCCAAATCGGATTTGTTACAGGATTCCGGATCATTGATGCACTCAGACAGTTGCTTGCCCATCTTAGGATATTTATCCTCTACCAACGGGGGTGCATCACCTACTGTCTTCGAATCGCCACCTCGAGTAAGTCCATCAATACCGCCTTCAAGTCCAGCATGCCCAAAATTCATTGGAGAATCCATCTTAGGATCGTTGTCCATGGAGTTCATATTTTCAGAGTCAGCAACAAATTTATCTGACTCCATGGCGAAAGAGTTATTGCCCCTATCACCTAAACCGGCGGCTCCTCCGGATTTTCCGTCTCCGTTTTCTTGTGCGTTAGCCATCCGGTCGCCAGGTTTGTCTCCGTCGCCCTTGTCTTGAGAGCCCCCTTCAGCCCCATCTTTTTTATCCTGGCTTTGATCATGGCTCGCTTGAGATTGACCTTGCTTTTGTCGGTCACTGTCGCCACCTTTGGAATCTGACTGTTTTTGAGTTGAGCTTTTTGCTAAAGGCGCGGCAAGAGGTTTATCTAAAACAGCGGGTGGTTCTAATAAGCCAACTGGTGCTTGGTCTGTTTCAGTACGCGAAAAATTAAAGTCGGCATCATTGCCTAAATCCATCTTGCCTTCGCTATTGGCCACTTGAATACCGCCGGCCCACACACCACTTACCAGGCTATCCTTTGACTCAAGTACCAATTCATAATTGGTGCCGCGAATGCCGATACTCGCCACCGGAGTCTCAACCTTGTAAGCGTCTTTATTACCCTTACCGACACTTCCGGTGATGGTTCTAAACCCGCCTTTTAAAAGTTCTAGAGCAACTTTATCCTCTTTTTCATTCCCTGCATACTGGAAATCAGTTATTAAAAAAGTGGTATTTTCCCTTAAGGCAATAAGTGATCCATCAGTAAATCGAATCTGTACCGAACTGGTTCCATCGGTATAGATTTTTTCGCCAACAAACACATCACTGCGGCGCTTGAGTGTGCGAAGTTCGCCGCCATCGACACCTGCTGTGACATTTCCCGCAGCGATGATAACTTTGCCAATAGCTTCCGCTGCATATGATGGCGATGAATAGACATTTATCATCAGACACCAGGTAATAATGATCGCGGAAAAATGTTCGTGTAACCGAAATTGATTTTTCATATTCCTTAACTCACAAAAATTAAATTCATCTGTATTCCATGACCGATGCTTTTTGAAGCTCAAACTTTTTGCAATGTAGGTCGACAGTAATTAAAGTTGATAACGAATGCCTAAATCTAACTTAGTGCGATCGTACTCATAGAGTTCAATATTGCTGTCGTTTTTCGTATAACTGAATTCGGTCCTAAAACTGAAACCTTTAAAGATAAGCCATTGCCAACCCAGCGCATTACTCATTTGATCATCTTCTCGCAGCTCGCCGAAATAGGGAGAAATTGAGAGATCATCATTTTCAGTTGTCTGCATTAAGAAACGATAATAAAGCGCATAGCTTTGTCCGAACGCCTTCATACCGGTATAACTCCAACCGATCGAGTCTTTACCATTTGATTCATCGTCAGACGTTTTGGTATTGCTGTTGCTGTAGATAAAACTGCCGGTATGGACCAAACCCAGAAATTCTTTGCTGACAGATGTGAACAGTGCAAGTTGGCGAATATCGCGGTCGTCCGATAGTGCTTCTGGATAACGGATATCGCTAAGCGTTAAATTGGTGGCGAATTGCCATTTACTCTGGGTATCAAAACCCCAATTTCCAACCAGATGGTAAGAATCTTGGTAGTCTGCAGAATTAAGCTTTAACGATTGGTAGAGAAAACCGTAGCTGGATCGTATTTGCCCAACGGTCATCAGATAGGTTGTCTCAATCCCATAATTCCCCATGTCATAGGTATCGCTATCGAGATTATTGCGCTGCGTGGCAGAAAGTTTCGCCACAATTGCGGAACGTTTGCTGAAGGGATAAAGATAGCCAAATCCACCTACAATATTGCTGTAAGTGTCGTCTATTTCTTTGGAGTCATCGCCAAGCGGAACTTCAATTTGGTCAAGTCCCTCTTCAGGCGAAAAAATTGCATTATTGGCAGATGTCGCGCCATTAATGTTACTGTCATATCCCCCGCTGAATCCTATATAGCCGTTAAAACTCGATTTGTAGGAGTTTTCCATCAAGTCGATTCGCGTCAGAAATGGGAGGACATTTTGCTTAACGTTTTCCGGCGGATTCTGCTCAAGCACTAAGTTAAATTCTTTTTTGGCAGCGGCATAATTATGCGTGGCGTAATAGGCTCTGCCCAATTCGAGACGCGCGCGCAATTGGTCTGGGTAACTTGTCACGACTCGCTCTAAAGCAAAAACGGCTTCGTGGAATTCGCCCGTCTCTAAGGCCGCAAGGCCAAATAAAAAGTCGTATTCAGGGTCGCCTTCATAATCACTTTTTATGACTAAAGCTGATTGATAGGCTAACTTGTAGTTACTATTTTGTATTGCCTCTCGAATCGCAGCTAGTGCATCCGTCGATACAGCGCTGTTGGCGATACTCTGAGGAGCGGGTGTTGTTTCGACACTTGTGGTCGCCTTCACCGCACTTTCTTTTGGTGTTGCTTTATTGTCGACTTGGACCGCGTTCAATTCTTCAGCATAGGTTGCCGATGATACAAAGCATAGAACGGAAGATAAGAACGGAAAGATTGCCTTATTCGAAAATATGTATTGCCTGCCCATAACCATCCCTGACACTTATTAATAAACCCGATTCCCGGTTTCACTAACAAGTGTAGGTCAAGCAATAAAGCTGGCAATGATTACTGTAAATATTGGTTACCGCACCGGTTAATCTTTCACACAAGGTGCCGCGATCAAGTTCATAAACGATCGCAGTACTTTATACAGCGCGAATGTATCCTGACTGCCTGCTGTTTCACGAATGGAATGCATGGCAAAGGTTGGGACACCAACATCTACCGTCTTCACACCCAATTCGGTCGCTGTAATGGGTCCGATGGTGCTACCGCATGCCATATCCGTGCGCACGACGAATGATTGCACGGCAACTTCTGCTGCTTCACAGATCTGCCGAAACAACGCTGCTGTCTCACTATTGGTCGCATAGCGTTGGTTGGCATTGACCTTAATCACTGGTCCGGCATTTAACAGTGGGCCATGATTGGCATCATGCTTGTCAGCGTAATTAGGATGAATACCGTGAGCATTATCGGCTGAGATCATCATGGAATGATGTATCATTTGGTTGAATACCTCGGCGGTCAGTGTCATGCGCTCTAAAATGCTGCGTAACATGGGGCCTTGCGCGCCGATGGCAGAAGCACTGCCTACCTCTTCATGGTCATTACATACCAACAGAGAGGTCACATCATCTTGACTATTAATAATGGCTTGCAGTCCGGCAAAACAACTCAATAGATTGTCCAATCTCGCTGAGCAGATAAATTCATTGTTAATGCCCACTAAAGCGGCTGGCTGAGTATCGTAAAAAAAAATTTCGGATTCGATCACCCCTTCAAAATCGCATGCAGGATTTTCCTTTTTTAATTGCTCATGCAATATTTTTATCCAGGGTTTTTTCTCATTTGAGGCCAGCTGACCAAGAATAGGTGGAATATCTCTTTGTGGATTTACCGATTTGTTTTGGTTGACCTCGCGATCTAGATGTATTGCCAAACTCGGAATGATCGCCACAGGTCGTTTAAAATTTACTAACGCATGTTCGATGCATTGTTGACTATTTTGATAGGTAACCCGCCCAGCGAGCGAGAGGTCTCTATCAAACCAGGGATTCAGCAACGCACCGCCATAGACCTCAACACCCAGCTGAAAATAATTATTTTTGCGCAGCTCGGGGCAGGGTTTTACCTTCAAACAAGGGCTATCGGTATGCGCACCGACTAATCGAATACCGGAGGTTTTGAGCTCCGCCTTACCTACAACAAACGCCACAATAGAAGAACCATTGCGGGTTACATAATAGCGCCCAGACTTTTGTAATTGCCAACTTTCACTTTCGCGCAGCCTATTGAAGCCGGCACTTTCAAGTCTCGCGGCCATTGCTTGCACCGCATGAAATGGTGTGGGTGATTCTTGTAAAAATTCGATTAATGACTGATTAAATTGTTCAATATCCATAAAGACCTATTAACCTAGAAAACTCAGGTGATCGTGCAGTTTGCTGCAGCTATAGATTTTAATTTTAGCAAGTTTAAAGCAGATGGGTGGAAGAAAACTTTCACAGTGAGCAAAAGTCGACCCTAGATAAATATGTTGAAACGCTGCGTATAACCTTTTCAGGCGAGAAAGACTAAGAAGCTAATGTTGCGGAAACTTTCATCCATTTTTCAACCTAGATTCCGCAATTGAAACCGTAGCGAGAGCGGTTAAGGTGCTGAAGATGCGGAAATTTTTCTTCATTTTTAGACGACGGCGTGGTCACTCGCACGGTGAGTTTAAAAATGAAGAAGAATTTTTGGAGATTCAGTGCATTAGACGTTCGTAGTAGGTTTCAACTGCGGAATCTAGGTTCAATGATCAAAAATCTTTTTCGAAGCGCGACAACAATGAAGATGTATCCCAGCGTCCGCCACCCATTTCACGTAGCTCTTCATAAAATTGGTACACAAGTTCAACAGCGGGCAAGGTGATACCGAGTTTATTACTTTCATCTTTCACAATATTTAAGTCTTTCAGCATCCAATCAACAGCGAAACCAAAATTATATTCACCGTTGATCATCGTTTTATGGCGATTGTCCAACTGCCATGACTGAGCCGCGCCTTGAGAGATGACTTCCATGACTTTTTCTATATCCAATTCTTGTTTTTTAGCAAAAAAGATTCCTTCAGCCAGCGACTCAATTAATCCAGCGATGCAGATTTGATTAACCATCTTGCATAACTGACCAGAACCAACGCCACCGATCAACTTCAAACATCGCGCATAAATTTCCAACACAGGTTTCGCTTTCTGAAACACTGGTCCGTCTCCACCCACCATGATGGTCAATTGACCCGTCTCTGCACCGAGTTGACCACCAGACAATGGGGCATCGAGAAAATGGCTGCCCGCTTCTAGAACCTGTTCTGATAGTTCATGAGCCAGATCTGCAGATGTTGTTGTGTGATCAACGTATATTGCACCAGGCTTTAAACCAATGATTACACCATCAGAGCCGTAAGCCACCTCTCTCACATCATCATCGTTGCCAACACAGGAGAAAACCAAGTCAGCGTCTTCGGCGGCTTCCCTCGGCGTTTCCCGATATTCGCCACCATATTGCTCAACCCATTGTTGCGCTCTTTCAACAGTTCGATTGTAAACAGTCACGTCTCGACCTGATTTTTTCAAATGTCCCGCCATGGGATAACCCATAGTGCCTAAACCGACAAAGGCGATTCTTGTTGTCACAACAGTTTCCTTTTATTTGTTACTACTCTTACTGCTACTTAGACTTTTCATCGAAGTTCAGTTCATCGAAGTTCAGCAGAGCAGCAATACCGCGATCTCTAAACAATAGCTACGAAATGGCAGGGTGTCACATAGACAAATAATCGCTTAGCGGATCAACAAATTAAAAAAGGCCGGGTAACAGATCCTGGATCGTTTTAATTTATCAAATAATAGGAGGAAAAAATTTTTAGATCGGTTGCTTCTACTAACTTATACTAAATTACCGTGACCGCATAAGCGCGAATAAACTCATCCGGCATTTTCTTGGCTCGACCAGTCAAATAACTTACACACACCCAGGTTGAACGTCCTCGCAATAAAGTTACGCCATCTGCTACTCGAACAATCTGATAACAGCGCTCGATTCTAACTCTTCCATCATTTTGCACAATCCAGGTTGCAACCTGTAGCTCCTCGTTGATAAAACTCGGCGCAAAATAATCCATTTCATGATGTGTTGCTACCATGGCGCGATCCAACTCGCGAAATTTTTCTAAACCTATTCCTTTGAACTGCGAATTCGCCCAAGCAACTTTTTCCATCCATTTTAAATAGACAACATTATTGGCATGACCGAGACTATCGATATCCTCTGCTGTGACGGTGATGTCGATAATAAATGGGTTAGCGTAATCCCAATTAATATTTTTGTTTGCCATGATCGTTATTCTTTAGCGAGGTTATTTTCTAGAGACGGACAATTTTCTGGGAAGCAATACTCTTCTTAGGAAAGATTATTCCGATTTGGTTATTCGATTCAATGGAGCATCCGCGAGTGGTCGGATGCGCTCGCGTTTTTTCCAAGACACAGTATCGCGTAAATAAATTGGGATAGCGTCTTCAGCTGACACCGTATTGCCCTGTGCCAACATCGGCATCGCAAGGAATGCCACATTGGCAGCTCTGGGTATTTCATTCTGATGGTCGACAATAACCAATCCGGCAGGAAGCTGCGTGAACATCGATTTAAATTGCCAGCCATTGCCAACACCATACAACTGGCACTTGCTCAAGTCTGGCGACTCATGTTGCAGAGTCTCAGGTAGAGGAGCGTTAGATGGAAGACAGACCTGATCATCGATAATGGCGACTACGCCATACACGGGATCGAAGCGATAGCACCCCCAGTATATTTCATTCATCCTTGCATCCAACGAACTCAGTACTACGACAGAGCCTCTATCACCCTCATCAAGACTCTTCACCACCCCATACGCGAGGGTAGCCAACGTTGAAATCTGTATCACGGGAAGGTCACAGCCAAACGCAAGCCCTTGCACCACACCACTCGCGATCCTTAAACCGGTAAATGACCCTGGACCAGAGGCATAGGCAATAGCGTCAAGTTCATTCAGCCTCAACTGATTGGCCGTAAGGACTCGGTCGATCATCGGCAAGATCTGCTTGGTGTGCTCGCGGGGCAATAGAACAAACTCCTCAACTATCTTGCCATCACAATTTAAAGCCACGGAGCAGCCTTCGGTAGAGGTATCTAAGGCGAGAATTTTTGGCATGAGGTCTCTTTTAATAATTGCGTTTAATAATTGCTTGATGAGTTCTCGATAAATTCTTTACGAAGTTAGAAAAAATAATACGATGTATCAAACAGTAGGCATTTTAGCAGAAAGAGTTTAGCGGAAGAACGGAAATTGCTAGGTTAACTAGTCTGACAGTACGGGGTAACAAACATTTCCAAGGCTATTGCCGAATTTATCATCATTCTGCACTCGCTAGCCTACTTCATTCATCGATCACGCAAAAAAAATCCCACTGGCCTAAGCCAATGGGATTTAATTTGTTGAGTTACTAATTTATTTCTTCTTAGCAGCTGCTTTTTTCTTAGGGGCAGCTTTCTTGGCAGCAGCTTTTTTAGGAGCGGCTTTTTTCTTAGGAGCGGCTTTTTTAGCAGCAGCTTTTTTAGGAGCGGCTTTTTTCTTTGGGGCAGCTTTCTTAGCAGCAGCTTTTTTGGGAGCGGCTTTTTTCTTAGGAGCGGCTTTCTTGGCAGCAGCTTTTTTAGGAGCTGCTTTCTTCTTGGGTGCTGCTTTCTTCTTAGGTGCTGCTTTTGCTTTAGGTGCTGCTTTCTTTGTAGCCATAATTACTTTCCTTTGAGTCCATTGGTTTTGGATTTAAAACTTTCAGTCTGTACTTCACTTGCTTTGCACTCGGCCAATAACGCTAGATCTTTTTAACTCACTAGCGGTTCTTATCCGAGTACATTGCAATGCTTACTTCACACTGCTCTTCTAAACATTTACGACTTTGTTAATACACCTGCTTAAACGTTCTAGCGCTTGATGATGTCTTCTCTTGCCATCCATTCTCCAAACATCCAAGTCACTAGGTCGAAGCAGTACCCCTAAGCGTTGGAACTACTATGCGATCGGCAGATACTTTTCCCGTCTCTCATCATAGGAGCTCTTCATCGCTCTTCATATGAAAGAGCATCATCGCTTAGAGAAATTTTCTATCATCGATTAAACATATAGCATAAATATTAAACGCAACAAGAATTTACGCCGCCATTCTAATAAAAATTCAAACCTTTGAAAAAAATTTTTAGCTTTTTCCAGAAAAAAAAACCAAAACCTGAAAAATTTCTGCTTTAAGAAGTCTAATTATCCGGTTTTAACAATCAAAAAAAGAAAAAACGGTAGCATTCTTAAAAAAAAATTAGTTTTTTTTGTCTTTCGAAGAGATTTTATTTAAGTTTTCCAAATAAATTTTATTTTTTTGTTTTTGAGGATCGATTTTTTTTATCTTTTTGAAAAAAAATGAAGGAAAAGCGATTTTTTTTCACAGAATTCTCTTTTTTTACTGAAAAGGCCTTTTTGATTTGGATTACGTACTTTTTTGTACGTCATGAATGTCAAAAAACGAAAGCTTTTGACGGCAATTCACAAAATTATTTGTCTTAAACAGGATTATTATCCTGTTTAAGACAAATTTTCTGCCTTTCGCTACATTAAATCACTCTGATTCTGAAAATCGAAACCAATATTGCGACCCAAAATGTCGATAAAAATTTTCTTCGCTGCTGTCTTGGATGACATTCTGCACCTGAGTTTCGCTTCAAGAGATGTGTCTAGATGATAGGGTAAGTGAACGAGAGTGATGTAGGTCATGCTATTAAATTAATAGTCATGAACTCCTCAACAGTGCTGAATTAACTCAGCGGAAAGGTCTGTGGTTTACTTTTTTTCGACAAAAAAAAGCTCCATACTGGAGCCCTTCTAGAATTGGATTGGTAGAACTGAATTAGGGAGGGGAGAAGCCTAACCTAAGGCAGCAAATGTCCGATCTCGAATCTCATCAACAGATCCAATCCCCGGAACTTTGTGATACTTCGGCGCATGCTTGCCTGACTCGGCTAGATTTCTATAAAAACCCACTAAAGGTTCTGTTTGATCATGATAGACCGCAAGTCTTTTGCCAACAGTCTCCTCTGTATCGTCCGCTCGTTGCACTAAAGGCTGTCCAGTTTCATCGTCGACGCCTTGCGTCTTTGGCGGATTGTAGACAATGTGGTACACACGACCAGATGCCTCATGCACTCGGCGGCCACTCAATCGCTTAATGATCTCATCATCGCCAACATCAATCTCCACAATGTGATCAATGTCGACTCCTTGGCTTAGCAACGCCTCTGCTTGTGGGATAGTGCGAGGAAAACCATCGAACAGAAACCCGTTGGCGCAATCCTCCTGTTGGATTCGCTCCTTTACCAACGCAATGATAATGTCATCGGAGACTAAACCACCGCTGGCCATAATATCTTTCACTTTGAGACCCAGTGGGGTGCCAGCTTTGACCGCTGCTCTCAACATATCGCCGGTTGATATCTGCGGAATCGCATACTTCTGCATGATATTCTGAGCTTGAGTGCCCTTTCCTGCGCCTGGTGCGCCCAAAAGTATTACTCTCATTATCGATTGCTCCTTCACTTATTAATTAATTCGAATCTAGCCAGAGATAGTCATATCTCCTAAGGTAAAATTATTGGTATGCCTTCTACAATGGTGACGACCATTGGTTTCTATTTCATTAGTTGTTGTAGTCAAGAGACCGTAGCCAATAGACAATTTATTTTAACGAGATCAGGAGATCATAAACGGTTCGCTACAATACACACCTACCCCACATTAAACAACACTCACTAGACTATGATTCTTGCACTATTCGATTGCAAGACTAGAAGTTAGCACATTCGATGTCAGGTGAGACGACATAAATAGCTGTCCACTAGTTCTAATGAGAGTTAATAACTGCAATATCAAATTAAATTTTGACCACATTCAGTGAATCCGCTTAACGTCGTTCACAAGCTTTGGCTTCAACCCAAAGGCGTTCCATTTCCTCCAAGCCTGCATCGGCAATGGGTTTGGATTCGCTTGCTAACTGTTGCTCTATATATTGAAATCGCCGGGTAAATTTTTTGTTAGCAGCTCGCAAAATAGTTTCTGGATCTTGTCGCAAATGCCGACTGATGTTCACCATCGCAAAAAAAAGATCGCCAAGCTCTTCAGCAACATTTTCGTCATCATTTTTGGCTAGAGCTTCTTCGAGTTCAACGATCTCTTCTTTTAATTTAGCGATGACGGGTGTTACGTCACTCCAATCGAAGCCCACTGTCGCAGCCCGCTTCTGCAATTTAGCCGCACGTGTTAGTGCTGGTAATGCAACAGGGACATCCTCGAGCAAACTGTTTATACCTTTGCTCTCTCGTTCTTGTTGTTTAATAGCTTCCCAATTTTTCTTTACTTGGAGTTCGATGCGTTTGCGCTCTTCAACTGACGCAGTGCTGCGGCTCTGTAGGGTTCCATCAGGGAATACATGCGGATGGCGGCGCAGCAGTTTTTCAACCAGAACGGAAACTATAGAATTAAAGTTGAATAGGTCTTTTTCTTTGCCCAATTGGCTATAAAAAATGACCTGAAAGAGCAGATCTCCCAACTCACTTTCTAAGTGATCAAAATCTTCTACCTCAATAGTGTCTGCAACCTCATATGCCTCCTCAATCGTTGAAGCTACAATGGTTTTGAAATCTTGTTGAAGATCCCACGGGCAGCCATCAGTCGAATCTCTGAGTCGCTCCATAAGATAAATTAAATTTTCCAGAGAATACTGATTCAACCGACTAGTCCTTACGGCTGGCAGAGATCACGTTAGGAATCTGGCCTAATCGATTTAACACTCTACTTAATAAATTTAAGGTAGTTATCTCGATGGTAACCACCATATTGACCGAGTTTTCTTTGCGATTCGTCAGCGTATTGAGTGCCAAAATATTGATGCGCTCGCCATCAAATAATGTCGTGATATCGCGCAGTAATCCGTAACGGTCATAGGCGGTAATGACGATATCGACCGGATAAGTGGCTTCATGTTTGCCAGCCCAATGGACTTCGATAATTCTTTCCGGTTCATCTTCTTGCAACTGTAGAAACTGACCGCAATCCTGCCGATGTACCGACACGCCGCGCCCAACGGTAATGTAGCCCATGATCGCGTCGCCTGGCACAGGTTTACAGCAACTGGCAAAGCGCGTCAGTAGGGAACCTACGCCTTCAATTTCTATATCGTTTTTTTGGATTCGGTTTTGTTCTTTAAACTCACTCAACGGAAAACTGAGCTGATCATTTTTAATCGCTTTGACCACCAGACCTTGCGCGGCATTAAGCACTTGATCAAGGCTGAGATCACTGGTGCCTATCGCCACATACATTTCTTCAGGATCGTCAAAGCCCAATTTTTCACACAGGGATTTCATGTCGATGGCATTGAGTGCAAGGCGTTTGAATTCCTTCCGCACCAACGCTTTGCCCTCGGTGCGGTTTTTCTCCCGATCTTGTCTTTTGAACCAGCCGACAATTTTCGCACGGGCACGCGATGTGGTTATGTATCCCAGATTTCGATCCAACCAATTGCGACTGGGGGCCGGAACATTGCCGGTAAGAATCTCAACCTGATCGCTGGTTTGTAATTTATAGGTGAGAGGCACAATCCGTCCATTGACCTTTGCGCCTCGACAACGATGGCCAACTTCGGTATGAACGTGGTAAGCAAAATCCAACGGTGTCGCATCTGCCGCGAGATCCACAACGTGACCATCAGGGGTGAATACATAGATACGGTCTTGAATAACATCGATACTGAGTTGCTCAGCCAGGCCGCTAAGCCCACCCATCTCTTCATGCCAATCTAAAACTTGTCGCAACCAAGCGATACGCTCTTCATAACTGCCACGGGAATTGGTTTTATCGGTTCCTTTATAGCGCCAATGCGCACACACGCCATACTCCGCTTCGTCATGCATGTCTGAGGTTCTGATTTGCACCTCCAATACCTTGGCATTGGGACCTATAACAGCGGTGTGCAGGGAGCGATAGCCATTTTCTTTAGGTGACGCAATATAGTCGTCAAATTCATTGGGGATACTGCGCCACAAGTTATGCAGAATACCTAATACGGCGTAGCAGTCTTTAATTTCTGGGACGAGGATTCGCACCGCCCGCACATCATACACTTGTGAGAAGCCAATATTCTTGCGGCGCATCTTGCGCCAAATACTGTAGATGTGTTTGGCGCGACCCTTGTATTCTGCCTTTATGCCGGCATTCTCAATCTCAACTTTTAATGTCGCGATAACATCGCGAATATATTTTTCTCGATCAACGCGTTTTTCATCGAGCAGCGAGGCAATTCTTTTGTAGTCTTCGGGCTCAAGGTAACGGAAGGAAAGGTCTTCCAACTCCCACTTGATATGGCCGATACCCAAGCGATGGGCCAGGGGGGCATAAACGTCAAATACTTCGCGCGCAACTTTTTTACGTTTTTCTTCTCGCACGTCTTTGACTGCACGGATAGCGCAAGTTCTTTCAGCCAACTTTATAAGCGCAACACGCACATCATCGACCAGCGCCACCAGCATTTTACGTACGCTTTCTAACTGGTCACTGGTTTGTTTGCCAAGAACATTATTGTCACTGATGTTGAGCAAGGTGCCGATGACTGCCATTTTTAACGCTCCATCAATGAGCTTGGCGACCACAGATCCATATTGTTCTTTTATAGCATTGAGTTCGATCTTACCTTCACGTACCGAGCGGTAGAGCACAGCGGCGACCAAACTTTCTTGATCCATTTGCAGGTCAGCAAGAATTTCGGCCATTTCCAAACCGGTGCGAAAACTGCTGGTGCCCACTGACCAAATATTTTCAGCAGCTATCGCTTCTTCTTCAAGTCTCTTGCTTAGCTCACAGGCATTTTTTAACTCTTCAACATTTTCGACCTCAACCATTTCTTGAAGTCGCAGCAGCCAACTATCTAAATCGACAGTGCCGTCCTGTTTTATTGGATGATCTTCTCTAACTTTTACCATTGAGTTTTTCTTCTACCGCTAATTCTTTTTTATTTTCGATTTAAATGAATGACAGTTGAATGAATGACTGTATGAACGTGCGATGGATGAATTCTTTTGATGACATAAATTCATTTAAGAATAGTCGCAACGGATCAATTAATTACTGTGAGTTGAGGTCATGAGCGATAACTGATTCATTCTCTGAATCTTTTGGCAAGATGGACCACTTGATGGACTATTGGACGGACTATTAGACGAACTAATAGATGGACGATTAAATATCTGGGCCATAATTTAATTCCCCAGTAAGTTGATAAATTCTTATTCAGCACCCTACTGCTTGATAAGCAAGGTACAGTCTAGCCGAAGTTTTTATATTCTGTATATGCATTTTACTGATCAAATAAACCACTGGATAGATAGCGATCTCCACGATCACAAATGATGGCAACTATCACGGCATTTTCAATTGTAGCCGAAAGTTTTAGCGCCGCAGACACTGCACCGCCGGATGAAACACCACAAAAAATTCCTTCGCGGGCAGCCAACGCCCGCATGGTATTTTCTGCATCCTGCTGTGAAATATCGATAATGCGATCCACTCGCTGACTCTGAAAAATAGTCGGCATATAGGCCTGTGGCCAACGCCGAATTCCTGGAATGCTGGAACACTCTTGCGGCTGCAGGCCAATTATTTCGATCGCCTTGTTTTGTTCTTTGAGATAACGAGAGACGCCCATGATGGTCCCGGTGGTTCCCATCGAGCTGACGAAATGCGTAATCTGCCCATTAGTCTGGCGCCAGATTTCTGGTCCGGTGCCCTCGTAATGGGCGAGCGGATTATCCTGATTGGCAAATTGATCAAGTACGATACCTTCACCTTTGGCCTGCATCGCTAACGCCAGATCGCGCGCTCCCTCCATACCAGCGGCTTTCGATACCTCTATCAGTTCCGCACCATAGGCCCGCATCGCAGCCTTACGTTCCTCCGTCATGTGACTCGGCATAATTAACACCATGCGATAGCCCTTGATTGCAGCTACCATAGCCAGAGCAATACCGGTGTTGCCGCTAGTGGCTTCTATCAATGTGTCGCCAGGTTTAATAGTGCCACGCAACTCGGCGTGCGTAATCATGCTGAGGGCGGGACGATCCTTCACTGAACCCGCCGGATTATTGCCTTCAAGTTTAACGAGTACCGTATTGGTAGTTTCACCGGCAAGGCGTTGCAATCTTACCAGGGGAGTGTTGCCGACATAATCTTCGATTGTTGGAAATTCCATACTCTCTATCTACTTTTTACCATAAACTAGAACTATCCTAGCGCTGTCGTGAAGCTATCGCCGACAGTCAGAAATTCGAATAAGATTTAGTCCGTACTGCACGACCATAAATTTAGTGCCTATTCTACAATCTATCAGCTAATTGTGGAAAGGCGAATATGAGACTAGAAGGTTAAACCTAGATTGGAAACACAAATTATGTTGGGAGTTAAATGAATAATAAAACCCAATGGAGTATAAAAAACAGATTATTGCTTTTAACTCTTTTGCCGGCATTGTCGATCGCGCTGTTATTGAGCATTATTCTCAGCGCTACCTATGTGAATGATCTTGATCAACTAGCCAAAGACCAGGGCACACTCACCGCATTGCAGTTGTCTAGCATCGGCAGCTTCGCGATTAATTCCCATGACAAAGCTTTACAACAGTCGTTACTGAACTCAGCACTCGAAAGCTCGTATGTGCGTGCGATCTCATTGTTTGATGAAAAACGTCAACTGATTGCCCATGCTGGACCGAAGATGTTGTCGCTCACAGTATTAAATGCAGAAAAAAACAACGACAGCTTTAACGAAAGCTTAACGATTCAATCCGCCGCCGACTCCTATCGATTTACCACGCCAATTATTCAAGGCAATCTGATCAGTTCTGCAAATTTGGCGGGTGCTTCGTCTTCTCCTCAACTATTGGGTTGGCTGGAAGTGGAGATTACGACTACGCACATCGCACTCAAACAATATCAAACTCTTTTGATGAGTGTTTTGATCTCAGTGTTTGCTGTGTTTATCTGTGGACTGATCGCCCTGAAAATGAGCGGCAACATTCTTCATCCCTTGATGGTGATATCAAACGGCATCGAGAAAATAAAAGATGGAAAACTCGATACTCGAATAGCAATAGATGATGTGGCAGGTATGAGTCTGCTCGCCTCTGGCGTTAATTCCATGGCTTCGGCTCTGCAAACCGCCCATGAAGAGATGCAGCAGAGTATCGACCAGGCTACTGAAGACTTACGGGAAACCCTTGAGACTATCGAAATTCAAAATATCGAACTCGATCTGGCAAGAAAAGAAGCGATCGAAGCCAGTCGAATCAAGTCGGAGTTTTTAGCCAATACCAGCCATGAAATCAGAACGCCGCTCAACGGCATTGTCGGTTTTACCAATCTCTTGTTAAAAGGTCATCTCACTGGCCGACAGCGAGAATATCTCACGACCATTCAGCAATCCTCCGAGAACCTGCTGAGTATTATTAATGACATTTTAGATTTTTCAAAAATTGAAGCTGGTAAACTGCTGCTCGATCATATTCCCATGAATCTGCGCGATGTGATCGAAGAGAGCCTCCATTTATTAGCCCCCTCTGCGCACGAGAAAAAACTCGAACTTATTCAATTTATTTACAGCGATGTGCCAACCCATTTGGTGGGTGATCCATTGCGCTTAAAACAAGTCTTAACAAATCTGATCATCAACGCGATTAAATTTACCAGCAAGGGCAATATTATCGTGCGCGTTATGCTGGAAAATATTAAGGATCAATACGCAATAATTACCACCAGTATCACCGACGAAGGCATAGGACTCGACGACGAACAGCGCAAAGAATTGTTTAAAGCTTTTTCGCAGGCTGATGCATCCACCTCACGGGAATTTGGCGGCACTGGGCTCGGCCTTGCCATATGCAAACGCCTGGTCGAACAGATGGGTGGAGACATAGGTCTGGACAGCACACCCAATGAAGGCTCAACCTTTTGGTTCACCATAAAAGCCGAAATTGAAGATCAAGACGAAAGTAAGTTGGCGCAACTCAGTGGTCGTTCTATTTTGTTCTGCGAACCCAATGCCATGACGCAAACGTCGATTTCACATCTCTTTGAAGAATGGCAATTGCATACCGAGTCTTGCAACGACTATCGCGTGATTCTCGATAAAGTCATCGCCAGAGCCGACACCAATCCCTATGAAACCGTGGTGATCGGGCTGGAGGCGGACAAAACGTCTGCCGAAGAAATCAGTGCCATTGTTCGAGAGCTGGATGAAATACATGACTGCGGGACGATAATTCTCTCTTCCACCTCTATAAAAGATCGACTGGAAGATGCGGTTGAAAGTTATGTTGCAATCTGCCTTGCCAAACCAGCTTCGCATTATAAACTTTATGATGCTCTCTGCGCACTCATGCTGCGAAAAGTGAAGCCGACTGGCCCACAGCAATTACGCACTCGACCGCGCGACACTGAAATTCAGCAGACTCCCCTGAAAGTCTTGGCAGTCGATGACAATGCAGCGAATTTGAAGCTGGTAACCACCCTGTTAACTGATCTGGGCGCCGAAGTTTTTCAAGCCAACGGCGGCGAGGAAGCCATTCATCTGTTCCAACACGAGCTCTTCGATATTGTATTTATGGACATTCAAATGCCGGGGATGGATGGTGTCGAAGCGACAAAGTGTATGCGAGCCATCGAAGCCGGCGCCTATCGCACCCCCATCGTGGCATTAACAGCCCATGCATTGATTGAGGAAAAACGTCGCCTGATTGACTCAGGTTTAGATGATCATCTCGCTAAACCCTTGAGCGAAAATTCGTTGAACCGCACGTTGCAAAAATGGTGTCACCGAGATGGTACACGCCAGCCGACAAAACAGCAGTCAATCATCAAAGAGATGGATGAGATTACAGATAATTTACTAGCGCTAGACATAGAAAATACGTCTGCAATCGATCGAGAGCTCAGTCTCAAACTCTCCAACGGCAAAGTTGATCTCGCCAAAGATATGCTGCGAATGCTCCTTAATAGCTTGGAACAAGATCAGAGTGCTATCAATGCGTCGTTTCAAGCTCACGACTACGAAGCGCTGCTGGAAAAGATCCATCGATTGCATGGGGCTACCTGCTATTGTGGTGTACCCAATCTGAAAAATATTACTTCAACGGCAGAATCGATGATTAAACAAGCGCAATGGAATCAGTTAGGTTTAATCATGAAAGAACTGAATGATGAAATAGCTGCATTGCGCGATTGGAATGAAACACAAAACGTTGACGAGTTTTTTGCTCAATCAGCAGAATTATCGCGACCCTTGAATTAGAGCGCATTTAAAAAGACATCAGAAAGTAAAATCCCATTAAAAAGTTTTAAACAAATCTCGACTCTTTAATGTTTTGCCACCCAATCTTTCATTTAATGCCAGTCGCATAAGTCGTTTAGCGGCGGGTTTCAAGAGCGGGGATTCGGTAGCGAATTTTCCAATTGTTTGAATTTCGGCGCCAGAAAATATTTGCGTCGCCAATGATGCTGAAACAGTTGCATTAATTTCTGTGAACCCACTGTCAGCGTGAAAAATGTAGGTCTTATCAGCGACAATCGATTCGCCGGTCGCAGCTTCAAGGTCGAAATCAAAGCCATAGCCGAGTTCTGTTAAAAATAATAATTCGAAGCGACGCAAGGGTAATTCAAGGTCCTGCGTGGTAGATAACTGACAAAGCAGCGACTCATAGGCTTCATAAATGCCTGGATGGGGATCGAACGGATGAGTCAACCGAATCATAAGTTCATTCGCATACATGCCACAATATAATTGCTTACCTGTTAACGCTATTGTTCGATTGTCAGTTTGGCCGGCCATTTCAAGATGAGTCAGCGATTTAAGCTCGCGATTTCCGATCCATGAAACATATAAAGGCAGGAAGGGTTTAATCAGCCCGCTATTAATGGTAGGTTTTTTTTGTCTGACACCTTTTGCGACCGCAGTCATGCGGCCAAAATCGTAGGTATAAAAATCGATTAATAAACTGGTGTTTCGGTAGGGGCGGGTATGCAATATATAGGAAGGTTGTAACTCAATTCGGTTAATTGTCTGAGTCTCCGTAACCCAAGCTCTTTAATGCTCTCTCATCATCTGACCAACCGTCTTTTACTTTTACCCAAAGCTTAAGCATGACTTTGGAATCAAATAATTTTTCCATATCTAGTCGAGCATCTTTGCCAATCTGTTTTAATTTTTCGCCTTTATTGCCAATCACAATGCGCTTCTGGCCATCGCGTTCAACTAAAATCAACGCACTGATATGCAGTATTTTACCTTCCAGTTTAAATTCTTCAATCTCTACCGCAACTTCATAGGGTAGCTCTTCCCCCAGCTGGCGTGTAATCTTTTCGCGGACCAGTTCCGCCGCGAGAAACCGCTCACTGCGATCAGTGACTTGATCTTCTGGATAGAAATGCTCGCCCTCAGGTAAATATCCGGCGATGAGCCGCTCTAACTCTTCAAGATTATGCGCATGCAATGCGGAGATCGGAATCACCGCGGCGCAGTCCAGTTTGCCATTGACCATTTTTTCACTGAACTGGGCAATTACCGGTAATAAGCTGTCTTTGTTTTTGAATTGGTCAACTTTATTAATGGCCAAAATAATGGGGCATTTCACTTCGGTTAAGCGTGTAACGACAAAATCATCTTCTTCGGTCCAGCGATCTTTATCGACAATAAAAACGACAACATTCACATCCTGCAACGCGTTGGTGGCCGAACGATTCATATAACGATTAATGGCTTTGGCGTGTTTTTGATGCATGCCCGGTGTATCGACATAAATAATCTGCACGCCGTTTTCGGTTTTAATGCCGAGCATGTTATGGCGCGTCGTTTGTGGTTTTCGCGAGGTGATGCAAAGTTTTTGGCCCAACAGATGGTTAATCAACGTGGATTTTCCGACATTGGGTCTCCCCACGATAGCAACATAACCACATTTTGATATCGGTGCTGGCTTGTTTTCGTCTTCGCCGTGATTACCGTCATTTTCATCTGACATCATGATATGTCTACCTTCAAAGCTATTAGCGCTTGATGTGCTGCCTTTTGTTCGGCCTCGCGGCGACTCGAGCCAATTCCTTCTGCGCAGGTTACTAGCAAATTGATCTCACACTCGACCTTAAAGATTTGCGCATGCGCCTCGCCCGTGACTTCAGTAACATTGTAAACAGGCAGTGCCAGTTGCTTTGATTGCAAATATTCTTGGAGCAGGGTTTTTGCATCTTTTTGGTTATCTTCCAAAGACACTTCGGCAAGACGTTGTTGATACCAATCTAAAACCCTTTCTCGACAGGTGGCCGCGCCACCATCTATATAAATAGCGGCGATCATGGCTTCTACCGCATCCGCCAGAATGGATTCGCGTCTATGCCCACCACTCTTTAGCTCACCTACACCTAGATTTAAACAGTCACCTATCTCAAACGCCTTAGCTATCTCAGCGAGTGTGGAGCCCTTAACAAGTTGGGCGCGCAAGCGCGACAGCTGGCCTTCTTTTGCTTTTGGGAATCGATCATAGAGTGCTTCAGCAATGACGTAGTTCAGAATTGAATCGCCGAGAAATTCTAAGCGTTCATTGTTTTTGTTGCCCACACTACGGTGTGTGAGTGCGAGTTCAAATAATTCTGGATCAGAAAAGGTGTAGCCCAGTCGGCGCAATAGTCGTTGTTTATCAATATTCACGGCGATGATTTTTTTTCAGGGATTTCGACTTGATTGACGAATTTTACCACCGCATCAACATTCGACATAAATGGCAATCTTTCTTCATAGTTGGCGGTGATAATAATTTGGCCCTTCTCACGTATTACTTGAACACTCTGCGCTGCAACACCACGCACGCTATTGGCTGCCAAACGTGACTTTACTTTAAGCACAATCTGGCCATTTTTTAAATCAGCAGTTTCAGGCTCTTCCTTTAACCCCTCTAGCGATTTAGCTACCGTCATATTGGTGATATAGACCGGCGCCAGCTTTAATATGCAGGTTACTACAAAGCCGCCAACCGCCATATAAAAAATTATCTGTAGCATTGACTGACCACGTTGGTGTTTTGTATTTATCATTGATTGCACCTGTTGATTGCACCCGTTTTTACCCTAGGAAATGCGCTACTTGAGATATCGCGAATATAATTTTCACCAGCTTCCAACTACTGAATAACACCAACTCTTCTAAAACTTGGCAAGCTAAAAAACTCTTCCCAATGCATCCAAACTGCAAACGCTTTGCCGACAATATTAGCCTCTGGCACAGTTCCCCACACCCGACTATCGCTACTATTGTCTCGATTGTCGCCCATCATAAAATATTGATTGTCAGGCACTGTGAATTCAAAGTCCTTACCATAGTCAACTCTTTGTCTAATCATATGTTCCACACCATCGAGATTTTCCAACAACTGCTTGTTCTGCGGCCTTGAAGGCGGAAGCTCAGCAATGAGTTTTTGGTCGGCCTTCTCGCCATTAATAAACAACTCTTTATTAACATAGTTAATTTTATCACCAGGCAGACCAATGACCCGTTTGATGAAATATCTCGAATCATGGGGAGGAAAAAACACCATCACATCACCGTGTTTAGGCTCGCCGATTTTTATTACTTTGGTGCCAACGACGGGCAATCGAATGCCATAGGCGTATTTATTAACCAAAATAAAATCGCCCACTTCCAACGTGGGAACCATTGATGACGAAGGAATCTGAAAGGGTTCTACTAAAAAGGAGCGCAGCACTAATACGACGAATAAAACAGGGAAGAATGATTTCGCTAGATCAACCGCCACGGGTTCTTTACTGGCGGTAGCAAGCGCTGTTTTATAATCGTCGCTCTCCTTATTGGAGTATGCGCTGTCCAGTGTTAATACGGCTTTCTTGCGCTGAGCCGCCAAGAAAATTGCATCTACCAGCCAAATTACACCGCCAGCAAAGGTTAAACAAACAAGTACAAGAGGAAAATCGATCTCCATAATTTTAATCCATCACTACTAACGCATTAGTAAAATTAAATAAATTGAACGAATTATTTGTATTATATATAGCTAGACTGTTCTGAATAGACAACTCTGATTAAAAAATTGGGAGTTGGCAGCTTTCTCTTCTCTAATGCTGTTGTCGAATGCTATCCCCTAATGATCCATTTTAAGAACAGCTAAAAAAGCTTCCTGCGGTATTTCAACACGACCCACCTGCTTCATGCGTTTTTTACCCGCTTTCTGTTTTTCCAACAGTTTGCGCTTGCGGCTCACATCACCACCGTAACACTTGGCGGTGACATTTTTCCGCAAAGCCTTTACTGTTGTGCGCGCGATGACTTGTCCACCAATTGCCGCCTGTATTGCAACATCAAACATCTGTCGCGGAATTAATTCCTGCATTTTCTCGGTTAACGAACGCCCTCTGTTCTGCGAATTATCCCTATGGAGAATCACCGCCAAGGCATCGACTCGCTCACCATTAATCAAAATATCGAGTTTGACCAGTTTAGCGGGTTCAAACCGTACAAAATTATAATCCAATGAAGCAAATCCACGGCTGACAGATTTGAGCTTATCGAAAAAGTCCATCACCACTTCAGCCATAGGTAATTCGTAAACCAAGGACACCTGAGAGCCCAAAAACAGCATCTCTTTCTGGGAACCACGCCGATCAATACAGAGGGTAATTACGTTACCGAGATGTTCCTGAGGTACTAAGATGTGGGCTTCAACAATAGGTTCACGCATCTCTTGGATGGTGCCAAGATCGGGTAGATCTGATGGGTTGTCTATTATGACAACATCGCCATTATTTTTGACGATTTCATATAATACCGTGGGCGCTGTGGTGATAAGGTCTAAGTTGTATTCTCGCTCTAAGCGTTCTTGAACGATTTCCATGTGTAACATGCCCAAAAATCCGCAGCGGAAGCCAAATCCCAACGCATCGGATGACTCAGGCTCATAAAACAATGATGCATCGTTGAGTGTGAGTTTTGCTAGCGCCTCACGAAATGCTTCGTAATCATCGGAACTAATCGGAAACATGCCCGCATATACCTGCGGTTTAACTTTTTTAAAGCCGGGTAGCGCATCAACATTAGGCGTTGACTGTAGCGTGATGGTGTCGCCGACAGGAGCGCCGTGAATTTCTTTGATGCCCGCGACAATATACCCGACTTCACCTGCTTTTAATTCATTCGTTTCCAAACGTTTGGGGGTAAACACGCCGACACTATCGACCATATGCGCGCGACCAATTGATTTAGTGATAATTTTATCTCGTTTGCGCAAGGTACCTTGCATAACCCGAACGAGAGACACTACACCCAGATAATTATCAAACCATGAATCAATGATCAGTGCCTGCAACGGAGCGTTAACATCACCCTTTGGCGGTGGGATCCGTCGAATTAAATCTTCTATCGCTTCCACTACACCCACACCTGTCTTCGCGCTCACGCGACAAGCATTTGATGCATCAATGCCGATTATTTCTTCGATCTCTTTGGCGACTTTTTCCGGTTCAGCTTGCGGTAGATCCATTTTGTTGAGTATCGGAACCACTTCCAAACCCTGATCTAAAGCCGTATAACAATTTGCGACTGATTGAGCTTCAACACCCTGCCCAGCATCTACTACCAATAAGGCACCTTCACATGCCGCTAATGAACGGGAAACTTCGTAGGAGAAATCGACATGTCCGGGGGTATCAATGAAATTGAGTTGGTAAATTTTGCCGCTCAATGAGGTGTAATTCAAGGTGACGCTTTGAGCTTTAATTGTGATGCCACGCTCACGCTCAATATCCATGGAATCTAGAACTTGTTCGCCCATTTCGCGTTCGCTGAGACCACCGCAAATTTGGATAAGGCGATCCGCTAAGGTGGATTTTCCGTGGTCGATATGAGCAATTATTGAGAAATTTCGAATATGATTTAGGTCGGTCACAATTGTTATTTACCAAGAGGATGCGTTAGGAGCCACTATAGGCTTACGAAAATTGAAGCGAGGGGATTTTACCCTATTTTACCAATTGGCATACACTAAAACTCAAGCGAACGGCACTTTGTAAGCCCCTCACCTCATGCGTGATTAATTATCAACCTAAGACAACAAAACAATAAACGAAACTACTCGGCATCACATCACTTACTCTGCGATCAAAGCTACTCTTCAATCATTATGGTTTCGAAAGATGCTACCCCGTTTCTAACCACTCGAATAGGCATGATTCGATGTGCAGGTAACTCTGCCACCGTGCGATTGAATGTCTCTACATTTTCGATTTGTTGATACCCAAGTTGCGCAATTATATCGCCGGGACGAAGACCCGCATTTGATCCAGCACTATTGGGATCAACTGTTGTGACTACCACCCCGCCATTCAAATTCCATTGTTTTTTCATTTGCTCGTCAACTTCTTCGACCTTAACTCCCAAGCGCCCCCCTTTTGTCGCTCTCTGTTCAGTCAATTTAGGCTCGGCAGCATTGGGATCAGGCAATACTCCAACCTTGATCGGCAAGATTTGCTCTTTACCGTCGCGAATAATCGCTACCTGTGCCGCCTTGCCCTGGGGTAATTGACCAACTATATGGGGCAAATCGGCTGAAGTGGCTATTTCGCCCCCATCAAATTTGGTGATGATATCGCCTTCTTTGATCCCAGCGAGTGCTGCTGGACCACCTGGTGATATCTGAACCACCAAAGCACCTTTGGGGCGATCGAGACCGAATGAGTCGGCAAGTTTTTTATCAACTTCCTGTATGACAACGCCCAACCATCCTCGCGTGACATGTCCATTCTGCTTTAACTGCTCGATAACTTGCATTGCTACATCAGACGGAATCGCAAATGATAAACCCACATAACCACCCGTAGGTGAATACATCTGGGAATTAATGCCGACAACTTCACCATCCAAATTAAACAGTGGCCCGCCAGAATTCCCTCTATTAATGGCAACGTCAGTCTGTATAAACGGTACATAGTTATCGTTTCTCTCAGTGGGCAAACTACGGCCTTTTGCGCTGACTATACCGGCTGTCACCGAATAATCCATGCCAAACGGTGAGCCTATGGCAAGAACCCATTCACCTACTTTTAAGCGATCGTCTTTGGCGAAAACCACCGGTTTTAGTCCTGTGGCAGCTATCTTCAGCAGCGCCAAATCTGATCGCTCATCTGCACCGATGACCGTGGCACTAAATTCACGGCGATCAATCAAACGCACAATAATCTCATCCGCTCCATTGATTACATGATGATTAGTAAGTACATAACCATCTGCAGAAATAACAAAGCCCGAGCCCAGTGATTCGGCACGCTGTTGCGGTTGGGGTTGATTAAAAAAATGACGAAACATCTCATCTTCATTTTGCTCACCCCAAGGCTCTGCTGCCTGTTGGCGTTCAGGAATTTTTTGCTTCGAAGTAATTTTTACTACGGCTGGGCTGTTTTGTTCCACCAACTCGGTAAAATCTGGCAAAGACCGCGCCTGCAGCGTTTGGATAGACAACATCATCAAATAAATGAAACAGAGTGAAATTATTCGAAAGCCAAATTTCATACATAAGACCTATATTTATACCACTGGATCAAGCGCAATAGTGTGCCGTCATTATGCGTGCATCGCTTACCGATTGATCCTAGAAGAGCAATTGAACCGGTACACTTACTGAGTTGCCTTAAATGAAGTGCTTCAAATGACGTGGTGCTTAAGAATAGTATAATAATCAAAATACTTCGCTGGCGAGAACTGCTTGATCGGCATGAGAAATCACGACTGGTTGAAATCTTTTGTCATTCTTAGCTAAAAAGGAGTGCATGCGTACTACTGCACCACCTACAACTAATCCTAGAAGTCCCAAAGATACGCTTGCAGCCTCGGCATCAACACCAAACGACAAGCCGCTTTTATCCCCGAGCATATCTCCGAATATTGCTCCGCCCAACAATCCGAGGAGGGGTACCATATAAACCAATAGCGACCCCTTCGAAATAACGTGTTCAGCAATGCCTATTTCCACATAGTCGTCAATTTTGAAAGCAGCAGGGTCGTGATTTTGGAGCAGAACCCTTATGTGTCCCACACTCTTATACCCAGCCTTGAGCCACAATTTCTGACCACAACCTTTTTTGGCAGAACAACTTCCACAAGAACTTTGCTGTATGGTTTCAACCCATAAGCTATCCGATTCGAGTGCTACTACTCTGCCCCGCTCTTTAATCATTCATCACAGCTTTAATCATAGTTTTTGAATCTACTATTAATTCTTAATCTAACTCTCAATCTCAATCCATGGTAATAGATTGGGCGACACGTTCCGCCGTAATCAATGGAACTTCACCTACTACCGTAATGATGTAGTTCTGATTTAGTTGCTCTAACACTTTGGCGAACGCTACTGTGCCGCCGCTTTGGGCGACACCGACTGGCAAATTATCAGTTAGCAATCGCTCAATAAAAACCGAGAACACCGCCAGGCCATCCGTATACATCAAAACATCAGCTGCTGGGGTTTTAGTGGTCGATAGATTTTGATTTTTATCCGACGAAGAAAATCCTTCCGGCGCCCAATTAACCTTTAAACTGGGCAATACAGCCACTTGAGCATTCGATTTGTCATTGGAGCCACCTTGATCCGCAATTTGTTTATTCCGCGACAGAAAGTCACTATCAGGTAACGACTCACCTACATTTATCCGCACAAATTGAAATCTCTCCAATATTCGCTTATCCCGATTCAATAAAGCAGATTTAAGCAGTAAACCATTTTCTGTATCGATCCATAAAGTATACCCATAGCGATAGACATCTTTCGGCTCAATCACCAATTTCACGGCTTGTCGATCGGCGATTCTTTCGAAGGATTTTAAAGAAAAATTGTAGTGTTTATTTAATTCTATGTAGTCATCCGCCAGGACGGTTGAAAAGGGTCCGGCGTAGGTGCTGCGTTCAAATCTCATGAGCTTATCACCCGAACGAGCACAATTTACGACATTGCCTTTGCGGACAATCTCCCAAGGTTCACCATTAAGATGAAACAAACGCTCTTCTTCTGTGCCATCCTTCAACCGATGACTTATTTGTAATGATTCCAGTTCATGGCCATGTTCGTAAGTAAACACACCAGTATATTCCAACTCGGTGAATGCTTTTGACATGCGGGATAGCAGCTCTTGAGGGGAAAACTTTCCGAGATCATCAGTGGCAGAAGCTGATGATGCTAACGCAGCATCATCAGCGTGACAGGAGAGAATGAAACTAGAATAACCTACGATCAAGTATAATGCTGAACTCAAAATACCTTTTAATAGTTTCGACCTTACTAGCATAAATGTCGCGCCTTTCCGTGCCTGAGTGCTTTGCTGGCTAGCATGTTTATTTCTCGAAATGAACCACTCTTGCAAATGGCATCATTCCTCTTCCATTATTTTTCGACGCATTTTCCGCATGACGAATCATATAGCTGTTAAGCCGCTCTTTAAGTTCAACATTGGAAACACTGGTATTCTGCTGTTGTGGGTAGGTAAAAGTCTGTTCCATTGGATCTGATGGTGCAAAACTCGTAATAACTTTTTTACTGTTGCCGCTACTCACTGTGGACATCTGTATCGGTGGCCTTAAAGCTAAAGGTGGTTGCGTCTGAGCATTGTGAAGGTTACCAGCGTCGTTAGATGCATAGGTGGAATCACCAGCAGCGATAATCGCCGTTGGATCTTGTGAGCTTTTGTACTGCACACCCACTATTACCGCCAAGGTGACTGAGGCCGCGACAGCGAATCGAGAAATATTAGATAACACCGTGGAGGTTTTCGTATCTCGCTTGCTGGCAGATAGGTCGTTTGCTACATCACCCGTGTTACCAAATTCTCTGTCAGGGAGATTTTGCTGCTGATTAGCAACGATTTTCTGTTTAGGCAGGTTTTGCGCTGGCTCATGTTCAATTGCCTGCCGTACGCGGGACGATATATCCCACTCTGGGGCAATTGGAGGTTCGTTTCGCATACTAGCGCTTATCATTTGGTAACGAGCCCAAACACGCCGCACTTCTTCGTTGCTATCCATTTCACGTAAAACACGATGGAATTCCAATTCAGATAGCTCATTATCCATGAGTGCAGAAATTAACTCGTTCATGTCCTTCTCAGCCATTCGAGATACCTCATCTGTGGTGTTTCAACAAACCTCAGTCAATAGAATTGCTTTGGCCTTAACATCTCGCACTTAATTTATTCGACCAACTAGCGGTTCTACCGCTTTATCAATCGCTTCTCTCGCTCGGAAGATCCGCGAGCGAACCGTACCAACGGGACACTCCATCACTTCCGCTATTTCTTCATAACTTAAGCCATCGAACTCTCTTAATGTGACAGCCGTTCTGAGATCGTTTGGCAAATCTCTTATGGCATCGTCAATAACTTGTTTCAGTTCATCCCGGGCAAGCCTATTTTCCGGGTTTTCAATTTCTTTCATTGCACTCTCGCCTTCATAAAATTCGGCGTCATCCAGATCAACATCATTAATAGGCGGCCGGCGACTTTTAGCAACCAAGTGATTCTTTGCAGTGTTTATGGCAATTCTATACATCCATGTGTAGAAGGCACTGTCGCCACGAAAATTTGCCAATGCTCGATACGCTTTAATAAAAGCCTCTTGCGCGACATCTTGCACCTCGTGACTGTCTCTCACATACCGACTAATGATAGCGAATACCTTTTGCTGGTATTTCAAAACCAGTAGATCAAAAGCGCGTTTATCGCCCTTTTGCACTCGTTCCACTAATACTTCATCACTGTCTTGGGTTGACTTCGCCTGCGGCGCTACCATTCATTCCTCCCCCTCCTCGGGCTAAACACGCAGACAAAACGCCCTAACCTTTAATTCTCTGGTAATAGACCTTGGCTTCTGCTTAAAGTTCTACTGTGATTGAGTGGCGCGGTATCGTGTATCGCGCCCTGGTTATTTCCAAACGAAACAACCTGTTGCATGAACAATATTCAAACTATTCATAATTGACTTATTATAGCCTTATCCGCTCGACACATGCAGTGAGACTTTTTAATGCCTTAGAGTATTGAAAAACCTCAACCTTGTTTATACTACGGCGTTTTTCACAACTTCAACCTAGACTTTCTGCGATGAGCGATAAATATAACCACGATGTTCTTGTCATTGGCAGCGGCGCCGCTGGCCTTACGCTGGCTTTAAGCTTGCCAAGTTCAACCAGAATTGCGGTGCTTTATAAAACTGAAATCCAAGAATCGTCCACGCGGTTTGCTCAAGGCGGAATTGCTGCAGTATTAAGCGAGAATGATACGACCGCAGCACATATAGCAGATACCTTGGCCGCGGGTGCGGGTCTCTGTCATGAAGACGCGGTACGCTTTACCGTGGAGAACAGTAATAAAGCCGTGCAATGGCTGGTAGAACAAGGCGTAGATTTTTCAAAAACTATCGCCAATGATGGCTCAGAAGCGTTTCACCTGACGAAAGAAGGCGGCCATAGCCACAGACGTATTATCCACTCAGCCGACGCAACGGGTTTAGCCGTCTCATCCTCGCTGATAGCCGCGGCCAAACAGCGGCCGAATATCCAACTTTACGGCCATAGAGTTGCTGTTGATCTCATTACTACTGTTGACTCTCACCTAGATAAAAAGCGCTGCACTGGCTGTTATGTACTAAACCAAATCAGTGGCAACGTCGATGTGTTCAGTGCCAAATTTGTTGTATTGGCAACTGGTGGAGCCAGCAAAGTTTATTTGTATACGAGTAATCCAGATGTCGCTACCGGCGACGGCATCGCTATGGCATGGAGGGCAGGGTGCAGAGTTGCCAATATGGAATTCAACCAGTTCCACCCGACCTGTTTATATCATCCCAAAGCAAAATCCTTCTTGATCACTGAAGCCTTGCGTGGCGAAGGAGCGCTGCTTTTATTGCCTAACGGCGAACGGTTTATGGAAAGGTTTCATCCCGCGAAGGAACTCGCGCCGCGTGACATTGTAGCCCGAGCTATCGATCACGAGATGAAACGCCTCGGTTGTGATTTTCTCTTTTTGGATATCAGCCATAAGCCGAGAGATTTTATTCTGGAACATTTCCCGACTGTGGCTTCGCGGTGTAAAGAATTCGGCATCGATATTACTAAAGAGCCGATTCCGATCGTTCCAGCTGCGCATTACACCTGTGGCGGTGTCATGGTGAATGAACAGGGCAAAACGGATATTGAAAATCTCTATACCATTGGCGAAGCCAGTTTTACCGGACTGCATGGCGCCAATCGCATGGCGAGTAATTCCCTGCTGGAATGTATTGTTTACGGTCAATCTGCGGCTCAAGATATTAGCGGAAAGTTACCCAACGTAACTCCATCACCCGAAGCAAAAACCTGGGATGAATCGCAAGTGACAAATTCTGACGAAGACGTGGTGATCTCACACAACTGGAGTGAGCTGCGGCATTTTATGTGGGACTATGTTGGCATAGTGCGGACCAATAAACGCTTGGAACGCGCCAAGCGTCGAATTGAACTGTTACAATTGGAAATCCATGAGTATTACAGCAACTACAAAGTTTCGAATGATCTCTTAGAATTGCGTAATCTTGCCGTAATCGCTCAACTGATTATCAACTCCGCGGCACTGCGTAAAGAAAGTAGAGGACTGCATTTCACGCTGGATTATCCCGAGTTAAGTGACACTCAGCCCCAAGACACCATTTTAATTCCGCATAATTTTACGCATTAATCTTTAAACGCGTTTTTTAGGTTCAAGCATTTTGTCGGTATTTGATCGCTGTAAATTACCATGATTTAAAAATAAAACTCGCAATCGACGGAAAATTGCAACGTCGCAACTATCGGCAAAAACAATCGCTGAGACTGTTCCCGATTCAATAAGTTTAAAGCGTGCTACAACCAAAAACGTGGAGATAAAAACTTCATTGAGCAGATGTGCTTCGTAGACGCCAGCAGGCGTTATAATTCTCCAGGCTAGTTCCGCTGTTTGAGTGGTATACCATTCAATGGACAAAACACTCCGCGCTGATCGTCGGTCAACATAGCGATATAGCTGCCAAGAAAAGTGCAGCACTATTGTCAGCAGCAGTAAAAAATAAACGATCCATGGAAGCTTGGATAAATAGACACAAACAATCCCGAGCAAATGACTTGCAACTAATAATAAATTGAAGGTCCTTGAGGACTTTAATTCAAGTTTGCCCTGAATGACGATTAAACTCCAAGATAAGATTAATGACACGAGCATGATTGGGATCTATAGGTGTGTTGCGCTGCATAAGCCAGGTAAAAAGATCCTGATCTTCACACTCAAGTAGAGCAATGTAGTCCTCTTTATCCTCTTGGCTGAGATCGGTAAAGGCGTGTTCTACAAATGGCAGCAGCAGCAAATCCAGTTCCAACATTCCTCTCCGGCTATGCCAATACAACCGGTTGAGATTAAATTCGTCAGCCACTCCATTCTCCTGTTTTGCTATTTTTTCAGTCGGCTATTATAGGGGTTTTTTAATCAGCTAATCAGTATATTCGTGAAAAGAGTTATTGATTAGTTCGTAGATTGATCGCTTTTACTCGTTAAATTTGGCAGGCAATTGGAACCTGACTGAAGCAACTCAATCAAAGGCTGACAACTCCGGTATTTCGTCTTACTATGTTCCTGACATTGAACTATCAACTACCTAATGCTTAAAAAAATATGGCACATAACAGAGAAGAGTTTTATCAGACAATAGGCGCCACGCCTGATCAAGAATCAATGAACGTCTTTTTCAAAGATTCAACAATAAACTACGACCAGATCGAGCAACAAAATTATATTTGCCCTCTCTCGCACTATGGTTTTCTAGGCGTCACGGGTGTGGATGCGAAAAAATTTCTACAGGGACAACTTACCTGTAACTTAAACGATATCAGCCTCGAAAAATCCCTGCTGGGCGCTGCTTGTACGCACAAAGGCCGAATGTATTCAAGTTTCAGATTGATTCAGTCCAGTGACAATCAAATCATCATGGCGATGCACAAAAGCATCGCAGAGAATACGCAAAAGACTTTATCGAAGTACATTGTCTTTTCAAAAGCAGAACTCAAAAATCTCAGTGAGCAGTACATTGCTATCGGTATCAGTGGTCCTGATCTGATTGATATTTTACAGCCTCATGTGCAACAACTGCCTACAGAGACAGGAGGAGTTACCTCCGCAGATGATATTCATGTCATTAAAATTAATGACAACAATCGCTACGAAATATGGCTGCCGGTAGAGAAGGCCATCAATCTCTGGCAAACGCTCAGTCAAAAATGTCAGCCTGTGAGTAATACACTTTGGTTGTTACAGGATATTCGTGATGGCAGAGGCGATGTGTGCGCTGAAACAATAGAACTCTTTATTCCGCAAATGTTAAATTACGATATTACTGAGGCCGTCAATTTTAAGAAAGGCTGTTACACAGGACAAGAGATCGTGGCCCGCATGCAATATCGCGGCAAATTGAAACGCCACATGTATCGAGGAAAGGTCATTCATACAGATCGCTTAGCGCCTGCTAGTAACCTCTATACAAAAGGGCAGGAACAGACTATTGGAAATATTGTTGCTGCCGTCGCATTGAATGACAACCTCTGGGAAATTCTTTTTGTCGTTACGGACGAAGCTATTGACCAGAATGAATTATACCTAGCGCCAACGGGTGATAATAAAATCCAAACATTGCCACTACCCTACGGAATGTCTGAATAAAATTAATCTCCTGCGAAACCCAATAATCAAATTAGATCTTCTTGCGGCAACCCAGCGGCATGCTTTGTTTGCTGCGCGGTTTTAGTTGATGGTGCTTTCGCTTTCGATTGCACATCAGCCTGCGGCAAGGACCAATCGATTTCTTTTTGCCCTCGACTTTTTAAATATTCATTCGTTTGAGAAAAATGGCGGCAGCCAAAAAACCCGCGATGAGCGGACAAAGGCGAGGGATGCGGCGCCTGTAAAACAAGATGTTTTTCCCTATCAATGATTGCGCCTTTCTTTTGTGCGTAACTGCCCCAGAGAAGAAATACAATTCCCTCTCGCTCTGCATTTAACTGTTCAATAGCTTTATCCGTAAAAGTCTCCCAGCCTTTTCCCTGGTGAGAACCAGCCTTACTCTGCTCTACAGTAAGCACCGCATTTAATAATAAAACGCCTTGCTCAGCCCAGTGACTCAAACAGCCATTCTGGCCAAACTGAATTCCTAAATCTCGTTCAATTTCTTTAAAGATATTTTGCAATGAAGGCGGTAGTGCCACACCTGGCAGCACAGAAAAACACAAGCCATGTGCCTGACCTGGGCCGTGATAGGGATCTTGACCAATTATAACAACTTCGACTTTTTCAAATGGTATGGTGTTTAAGGCATTGAAGATCAAATCACCCGGAGGATAAATTATTTTTCCTTGCAGTTTCTCATTGCGTAAAAAGTCTCGCAATGACTGCATGTAAGGCTTATCAAATTCGCCTGAGAGTTTTTCAAACCAAGATGGTTCAAGCTTTATCGTTCTGTTGGTTTCTGACATGATCATTCCCTGAGTTTTTACAAATCCGCTCAAACCTATAAGCAACCTATATTAGCTACCTATATAAAGACAGGCGTACTATACACTCAATGGAAAGGCTCGCCAACGATGACTATCGAGCGAACAGAGGAAGGATTTAAAGCTGCTTATTTAAGGGCTCTGGCTTACCGAAATGGTATCCCTGGGCATAATCTACGCCGATAACTTTTAACACTGCGTTAATCTCACTATTTTCTACAAATTCAGCGATAGTTTTCTTACCCATGATATGGCCAATCTCATTGATGGATTTAACCAAGGCACAGTTGACTGCATCTTCATGCAGATCGCGGACAAAACTGCCATCAATTTTTACAAAATCCACTTTGAGATTTTTCAGATAAGCAAACGATGACATCCCAGCACCAAAATCATCAAGCGCAAAGAGACAGCCCATTTTACGCAATTTATTAATCAAATTTGAGGCCTTGCGAAGATCGGTAATGGCAACTGTTTCGGTAATTTCAAAACAAAATTTTGAAGGAGTCACACCGGTTTTTTCAAAAGCATTGCGAATGAAATCAACTATGCTGTCATCTTCGATCGATTCACCGGATAAGTTGATCGAACACATATTCAGAGACGCATGCTGCTCAGGATGCTCCGCATACCACAGTAACGTATGCTCTACCACCCAGCGATCGATCAGCGACATGATATGGTAGTGTTCGGCCGCCGGAAGAAACATTCCAGGTGGAATAATTTTTCCCTCTTTGTCCTGTAAGCGCACCAGTATTTCATGATGATCGCCGACATGCGCACCAATAATCGGCACTATGCACTGGGAATATAATAGGAGACGATCTTCTTCAATCGCATCGATAATATCCGTTATCAAATGCATTTCACTTTTGCGTTCGGCAATAACATTGGAAATTTCATCGGCGATGACAATACGTTGACCGCCGTTTTGTTTCGCCTGCCCACAGGCAGCATGGGCATCAGCAAGTAGCGAAGCCCAGTTATCGCTTTTCGAGCTGATAACGACAATGCCACTACTGGCGCGGCACGTGTATGCTCGATCGCCCCATTGGAATCGAAACATGAGGATGTCATCGAGAATTTTCTCTACTGAGCGTTTGGCATCTTCAACATTACAATCCCAGAGCAGCACAGCAAATTCATCGCCGCCCAGCCGTGCGCACACATCACCTGAACGAATATTACGTTTAAAGATATCGGCTATTTGACGCAACAACTCGTCACCCGCAGCATGGCCGCAAGAGTCATTCACTACTTTGAACTGGTCTAAATCAAAATAACAAAAAGCTGTATCTAAATTGGTTGCTGTTGATCGTTCTACTGCTTGATGCAACTGGCTTTCAAATGCAGTGCGGTTCAGGAGATTAGTCAGCTTGTCATGAGAATCTTGAAATAACAGTTTTCTTGCCCACTCGCGTTCATCGGTCATATCTTTGACAATACAGATAAAACCAGCATCTTCTTCACCGGCAGAAATAATGGGAGATATGCTCACTTCAATACTGTGCTCATCGCCAAACTGATTTCTTACCACCAGATGATTATTCTGTGTTGAGACAACGTTATAGCTCTTGCGTGATTCTAATGATAGTTTGATTTTTTTTGTTATACGATTTTTCGCTCGCCTCACACTGGAAATCAACACAATCAAAAAAGGATTGGCCTTTGATATGGCGTGCGACAAAACCCGTCATTTTTTCCGCAACCGGATTCATATAGGTAATACCGTAGGCGGCATCCATGGTAATTACTGCATCTGTAATAGAAGATAACGTCTGTTCGAGCCTTTGCTTCTCGGCAATCAGCGCATGCGTGGCCTGGTGGCGTTCAAACGCATAACGTATTGCACGATCCAATGTTTCAGGTGTTACAGTATCTTTTGCAAGAAAATCAGCAGCGCCTTTAAACAACGCGTTACGCTCAACACTTTCCGACGTATCACCGGTCAAGAGAATACAAGGCGTATCAAAACCATGCTCATGAATTCGATCAATCAAATCTAGGCCATTATGAATACCGACATGGTAGTCAATCAACGCAACATCAAAATGTTGATTATCAAAAGCCTTCACTGCATCACCAATGCAACGAACCCATTGTAATGAGTAATCAATGCCTTTATTGGCTCGCAGCTGTAGCTTGCAAAGTTCGTATGAACCTTCATCGTCATCGACAATAATTACGTCGAGATGTTGAGGTACTTCTGTATGGGCATCAGATGTCTGCAACATAGCCCATCAAACCTCTCTAATTTGTTTTTTAAAACCCTAACCTATAGCACCAAAAATAATGTGAAATAGAGCACATGTAAAAAGTATAGACAGATGAATACTTGATGAACAGAAAGAATCTTAAAGTAATATCCTATCAATTATTATGTTCTTATAGCCTTTGTATCTTGTTTTATGGCCCGAAGTAATCTTTGAAGTTTCAGTAAGTTAATAAATTAAATTTGCTGAACAGGTACCAAGCCGTTAGATTTTTGGCGAAATAATAATTGCAAAGAGAATATAGAATTTTGAGATGCGGCCATATTTTTATATGGCCGATTTTTTTGACGCAATTAATGACAAGCAACTAATGAAAAGGGCAATGAAAAGAACACACCACTTTTTTATGCCAGTGGTCGCATGTGGGGAAACAATAGTACGTCGCGAATAGAGGGTGAGTCAGTTAATAACATGACAAGCCGATCAATCCCAATTCCCTCTCCCGCCGCTGGCGGTAAGCCATATTCGAGAGCAGTAATGTAGTCGGCATCGTAATGCATAGCTTCATCATCACCCGCTGCCTTTTCTTCTACCTGTTGCAGGAAACGTTGCGCTTGGTCTTCCGAATCATTAAGTTCTGAAAAGCCGTTGGCAATCTCGCGGCCACCGACAAAAAATTCAAACCGATCTGTGACAAATGGATCATCGTCTGAGCGGCGTGCGAGTGGAGATACTTCCGTCGGATAAGCAGTGATAAAGGTCGGCTGCTCTAAACGATGTTCAACGGTCTTTTCGAAAATTTCGATCTGCACTTTACCTAATCCGTAGGAATCTCTCAGCGGAATATCTAAATGTTCAGCGATTTGCCGTGCCCCATATTCGTCGGCTAATGCCTCTGCTTTGAGATCGGGGTTAAAATGTAAAATCGACTCAAAGACAGTCATGCGTTTAAATGGCTTGGCAAAGTCATAGTGAGTTTCTTGAATGACTTCACCCTGTTCATTTTTAACTGTGTTAACGATATCCGTTGTACCCAGCACATCTAGCGCAACTCGACGTAACATATCTTCTGTCAGATCCATTAAGTCGTGAAAATCTGCATAGGCCTGATAAAACTCCAGCATGGTGAATTCAGGGTTATGGCGGGTTGAAAGACCTTCGTTGCGAAAATTTCTATTGATCTCAAACACCCGCTCAAACCCGCCCACCACGAGACGCTTTAAATAAAGCTCCGGAGCAATGCGCAGATACATATCGAGATCGAGTGCATTATGATGAGTTACAAACGGCCGCGCCGTTGCACCGCCTGGAATAATTTGCATCATGGGTGTTTCTGCTTCGACAAATCGTTGGTCCAGTAAATATTGCCGAATACGCTCCACGATTTTAGCGCGGGTTTCAAATACTTTGCGTGACTCCAGATTAACAATGAGATCAACGTAACGCTGGCGATAACGCATTTCTAAATCGGCCAAACCTTTGTGTTTGTCTGGCAATGGACGCAGTGATTTAGTCAACAGACAAACCTGCTCCATGTCCACATATAAGTCGCCCTTGCCAGAGCGCTGGACAGTTCCTTCAACGCCGATAATATCGCCCAGGTCCCAGGTTTTTAAATCATCCAGAAGTTCTTTATCTAATACTTTTCTATTAACGTAAGCCTGAATTTGGCCGGTCATATCTTGAATAACCATAAACGCACCGCGATCACGAACAATGCGCCCTGCTACTTTAACGCGCTTGCCGAGCTGTTCGAGTTCAGGTTTAGTCGCGTCTTTGAACTCTTGTTGCAGGTCTTCTGCATAACTGTCACGGCGAAAAGTGTTGGGGAATGCGTTGCGTTTTTCTCGAATAGCCGCCAATTTAGAACGTCGCTCAGCGATCAGTTTATTTTCATCAACCTGTTCTTCGATCTGATTTTCAGTTGTCATTGGCTCAATCCGATTTTTGTTTTTCGATTTTCGTTTTTGGAATTTACAAGTTTTAAGTTTGAATAGATAATTAATGTTTTAGATTTACAGACCCATCTTAAGACTGGCTTCGATAAACATGTCGATTTCGCCATCAAGCACGTTGCCAGTATTCGACGTTTCTACGTTGGTCCGCAAATCTTTGATGCGGGAAGAATCCAGTACGTAGGAGCGTATCTGGCTACCCCAACCAATATCTGATTTGTTGTCTTCTAAAGCTTGTTTTTCTGCGTTTAGCTTTAACATCGCATGTTCGTACAATTTCGCTTTAAGTTGCTTCATTGCACTATCGCGGTTTTGATGTTGAGAACGTTGATTTTGACACTGCACAACAATGCCAGACGGCAAGTGCGTGATACGGATCGCAGAGTCAGTTTTGTTAACATGCTGGCCACCAGCGCCGCTAGCACGGTAGGTATCGACACGCAGGTCGGCGGAATTAATTTCGATTTCGATATTTTCGTCGACTTCGGGTGATACGAATACTGCCGCGAATGAAGTGTGACGACGAGCACCCGAATCAAAAGGAGATTTGCGTACCAGACGATGCACACCAGTTTCTGTTCGCAACCAACCAAAGGCATATTCGCCTTGATACCTGATAGTTGCGCCCTTAATGCCGGCAACATCTCCAGGTGTCACTTCCATCAACTCAGTGACAAAACCACGGCGCTCGCCCCAGCGCAGATACATGCGCAATAGCATATTTGCCCAGTCTTGCGCCTCGGTGCCACCCGAACCAGCTTGGATATCGAGATACGCATCATTCGGGTCCATCTCACCGGAGAACATGCGGCGAAACTCTAATTTCTCGAGTTTTTCTGACAATTTATTTAGTTCTAGATTTACTTCTTCGACGGTATCCGCATCTTGCTCTTCAACGGCGAGATCCAATAACTCTTCCGCATCCCGCAAGCCGCAAGTCAGATCTTCAATCGTGGAAACAACTGCTTCTAATGCAGAACGTTCTTTACCCAACTCCTGCGCTTTTTCGGGATTATCCCAAACTGAGGACTCACCTAACTCAAGCTCTACTTCGGTCAAACGTTCTTTTCGTTGTTCGTAGTCAAAGGTACCCCCTCAGCACATTATTGCGCTCGCGGAGATCTTTAATTCTTAGTACCAGAGGATTAACTTCTAACATATTTTTAAATTCAATTTAAATTAAGGCGAGTATTCTAACCGAGGCCAGATCCTTATGAAACACTTCAATTGCTCGCAGTACTCTCGGCTAAACTAAAATGGATTCCGGCTCAGCAGGCGCGATGGATAGCCGATTCAAATTCGACGCTTCGAATTTCTCAATATACTCCACCATTAATTGCACATTTTGCTCCCCGCGATATTCATTGATATCGAGTCGATAGGCTAATCTCACCATTTCAATCGAACTATCCGGCCATATTTCAAGATCGGCGTTAAATTGAATCGCATCAATGATAGCTTGCTTGTTATTCAATGGAGCTAAAACCAATTTTAAATGTCGTTCAGCTACTAATCGCTGTTGCAGTACTAAAAATACACCATCAAATAATGGCTCAGGAAAAGCTTGCCCCCAAGGTCCGCCTTCACGGATGGTGTGTGCAGTTTCTGCGTTAATATCGGCAGAGGACAATTCACCATCCGTTACTATATCTGGCTCAAATGCTTCTGCAGTAAGTAACCGTCTTATTTCACCATCAAAAGCATCACGAAATTGCTCGAAGTTTTCTTTCAATAAACTCATTCCCGCTGCCATCGCATGGCCGCCAAATTTAGTGAGCAAACCAGGATGATGGACCGCAACAGCATCCAACACATCTCTAATATGCAAGCCGTCGATAGAGCGTGCCGAGCCTTTTATCTCACCATTACCCGCGTCAGCAAAAGCAATTACTGGGCGATGATATCGATCTTTTATACGCGACGCGAGAATGCCTATTACACCCTGATGCCAATTTTCATCATACATGCAGATGCCAAAAGGCAATTGACCTTCGTTGAGATGCAGGGGTTTTAATGCAGCCATGGCTTCTCGTTGCATGCCAACTTCGATATTTTTACGATCTTGATTTAACTCATCAAGCTGGCTTGCCATTTCTTTAGCGAGAAATGGATCTGTTGTCAGCAAACAATTTATGCCCAACGACATATCGTCCAAGCGTCCAGCAGCATTGAGCCGCGGTCCCACTGCAAATCCTAAATCTGAGGCGACCAATCGTTGACGCTGGCGCTTTCCTACTTCTAACAGAGCTAATATACCTGGCCGTGCGAAGCCAGCTTTAATTCGCTGTAACCCTTGGTAAACGAGAATTCGATTATTCTCATCCAGTGGCACAACATCTGCGACAGTACCTAACGCAACGAGATCTAAAAAAGATGCCATGTTAGGTTCTACAAGATTATTTTCGGCAAACCAATTTTCTGTTCTTAATAAACTTCGTAAAGCTGTCATGACGTAGAAAATGACGCCTACACCCGCTAAGTTTTTACTTGGAAAATCACAACCAGGTTGATTGGGATTAACAATAACATCCGCATTTGGTAAGGAGTCACCCGCCAGATGGTGATCGGTAACAAGCACTTTAATACCATATTCTTTTGCTGCAGCAACGCCGCTGACGCTTGAAATACCATTATCGACTGTAATAATGACGTCAGGCGAAAAGCTCGTGGCAACTTCTACGATCTCGGGCGTTAGCCCATAGCCAAATTCAAACCGATTGGGAACTAGATAATCCACATGGTTCGCCCCAAAAGCTTTCAAGGCAGAAACTGCTAACGCGCTGCTGGTGGCCCCATCAGCGTCGAAATCACCGATTATGAGGATTCGCCACTGCTCCCTTACCGCTTTTGCTAATAATTCTGCAGCGCGATCAATCCCTTTAAGTTTGTTGGGCGGCAGTAACCCAATTAATTCACGCCCAATCTGATCGACATGCGTTATATTCCTACCGCAATAGACCCGTTGGAGAACAGGGTGGAGAGAGGATTTAAATTCAGTTTTGGAGACATCACAGTGGCGGCGTTTAATTGCTTTTTTTTGCATAACTCTCATCCGTTAAGTTATGTCCTGCGCCTCCTCAATTAATATTTACCGAGAAAGCAGTGAGCAAATTTAGAATTGAATTTTATAATTCGTTAACTTGCGTTGTCTTGTATATATTTATGCACCGCCACTAAATCTTGCGGCAGAACCACTAGTCGCTCTTCCCGATCAAATAGGTCTGCCATGTGATGTGGTAACACTGGTTCAGACAATTGACCCGCTTGCATTACCGCCGCAGGGAATTTTGCAGGATGTGCTGTAGCCAGCGTAATCATGGGCGTTGTCAAATCCTTACGACAGGCTCTACCTGCCTTTACACCTACTGCAGAATGCGGATCTAGAAGGTATTCACAGCTATTAAAGATTTCCGCAATTGTTTGGCAGGTAACTTCGTCATTAACACTGTAACTTGAAAACAGCTCTCTGGCTTTCTCCAGCCGTTGCGAATCGATCGACATTGCCCCATTTTGAAAACCATCCATTAGTTTAGCAATGGCGTCTCCATCACGATCATACAAATCAAACAACAGACGTTCAAAATTACTGGATATCATGATGTCCATACTGGGTGATAACGATGGCACTAATTCATCTTTGCGATAATCATTAGCACTGATGCAGCGATGCAAGATATCATTTACATTGGTAGCAATTACCAGTTGTTTGATGGGCAACCCCATTTTTTTAGCCAGATAACCGGCAAAAATATCGCCAAAGTTTCCGGTCGGTACAGAAAATGAAACCTCACGTTGGGGCGCACCAAGTGATAGCGCTGCATAAAAATAATAAACAATCTGGGCCATTATGCGTGCCCAGTTTATCGAATTCACTGCAACAAGATTTCTTCCCGCTGGCATAAACGACTGATCATTAAAACTCGCTTTTACCATCGCCTGACAATCATCAAAATTGCCTTTTATCGCGAGATTATGAATGTTATCCCCGACAACCGTGGTCATCTGTTTGCGTTGCACATCAGAAACTCGATTGTGCGGATGCAAAATAAAAATGTCGATGTTCTTACAGCGACGACAACCCTCTATAGCGGCTGATCCGGTATCACCTGAGGTAGCGCCTAATATGATGACGCGCTGCTGCCGGCGTTCAAGCACATAATCCAGTAATCGACCCAGCATTTGTAACGCAAAATCTTTGAATGCCAGTGTGGGACCATGGAACAATTCCAAAATCCATTCGTTATGTCCAAGTTGTTTTAATGGCGCAATCGCTGAGTGACGAAAATCACTGTAGCTCTCGCTAACAATAGTCTTTAGATCGTCGTCAGGAATACAGCCATCGACAAATGGTGCCACTATTTTGTAGGCTAACTCATGGTAAGGAAGATCTACCCATGAGTTAATTTCTTGTGGGGAATAAACCGGTAAAGTTTCCGGCACATAGAGTCCACCATCACTCGCCAGGCCTGTTAACATAACCTCTTCAAAGTTCAGCTTAGGTGCTTTGCCTCTGGTACTTATATATCTCACAATTCTACCCAAAGAAATATCAAGTTTTTTGAACGAGTGACTGACGAAGTTTTAGTTTTTATGTACTTTAACTCGGTTTAGAAAATGTCGATTTAACTTAGAGATTCTACACGGATGTGTGTGATCTCTCCATTAATCGTATCTAGCGCTTCAATACTGGAAATTGCAGCCATCAGATTTTTTTCTAAAGCTCTATTGGTCAGAATAATTAATGGTACAGCGCCTTGGTCATCGACAATCTCTTTCTGTATGAGCGCTTCAATGCTAATACCAGCATCGCTGAGGATCTGCGCTACTTTAGACAGTACGCCTGGCTTATCAACAGCAAGCATTCTTAAGTAATAAGCTGTTTCAACTTCTTCAATCGACAGCACTACTTCATCAGAGAGCGCATTTGCCTGGAAACCCAAGGGTGCAACTCTATGTTCTACTGAGGCTGTTAGATTTCTCGCTACATCAATAATGTCAGCGACCACTGCAGACGCTGTCGGTAATGCACCGGCTCCAGCACCATTATAGAGTGTCGGCCCCACCGCATTACCATAAACCATGACAGCATTCATAACGCCATTAACGTGGGCAATCAGACGTTTTTCAGGAATTAAAGTGGGATGTACACGCAACTCGATCCCATGCTCGGTA
>OBEQ011680367.1_pt1 | contig 47081 bp, 55 predicted proteins | sample 1670901 | NCBI WGS metagenome assembly OBEQ01 (sample SAMEA104232315, study PRJEB22302) | groundwater metagenome | biome: forest; feature: aquifer; material: groundwater | place: USA | collected 2011-08-07 | depth 5.4 m
AAAAAAACTTTTGAACAACACGAACTACAAAAACGGTTTATCACTCGCAAAAGCAGTACACACTTTTGCACGCAACACACCCAAAAGCGTGGTAAAAAGCGTATGCACACTCAACCCAATCTATAATTTAGTCTGAAAAAACCCAAAAAACTTACAAGGAAAGCTATAATCTAATAATTATTTCTGTGAAAAATTTGACAGAGGCGAAAAGGGAATGATCACTAGATATTTACCGGCTTCCCGGCTGGCGTGCAAAAGCTTATAGTCGCAGAAGCGGCAAGGCAGGGCGTGCTCAAGGCAGTGGTGCGCCAAATCAGGCTCCCGCAAAAATTGCTGCCAAAGCCAAGGGCAAATGCCAAGAAGAAGGCGCAAATAGGAAGCATCAATTGTATAAAAAATTGAATTGCGGCGCAAGGCTAAGCCGAACTTTTATTTACTGGCTCTCTTCAACCCTTGAGCCGTCCTCATTGTAGCGGTAGATCTTTCCCTCAAACTCGTCCCTTGTCTTCTTGTGCGAGCCGTCGCAGAAAGGCTGATTCTTCGAGAGGCCGCACATGCAAATCCACCTGCTTTCCGCACCCACCTTTACTTCCATCGGACCCTGCGCGTCCTTCAAAACGAACCTTGCCATGAAATCCCTTCCACCAAAAATAATTACCGGGTTTACGATACCAATGAATCAGTGCAAAAAGAATTAAAAGCCGGAGAGTCAGGCGCTTGAGCGGTAAATAAGTTTCCTCAGCTCTTGATCAGTTATCTGTTTTTCCTTCGCGCGGTTCCTGCGGGAAACATCCTCATTGGAGCCCTTCTTCTGCAGCCCGTCCACTATTTCCTTGAGCGCAATTATCTCGGCGTTTGCGGTGTCGCGGAACGACTCGAGCTTTTCGATTTTAACCTTGAGGTTCTCGCCGTAAATTCCCTGCATGGACTTGACGCGCGATTCAAGCGCCTGCAATCTCGCGTGCGCTAGCTCGATTTTCTGCTCCATCGGGGCAAGCGAAAGGGGGGCCTGGACCTGCAAATGGACCGCGGCCGCCGAAGAGGCTACCGCCTGGGGCGCCTGCACCGGCTGCACGATGTCTGTTTGCCTGGCCACTGGGGCGGAGTTTCTTTTCTTCATGAAGAAAAAGAGCGCGTTGCCAATCCCTAGCGAAACAATCAGCACCAGGAGAAGAACCGTGACGGCGGACATGAAATATTACCCCAGCGAGCGGATTTTAAAGGTTTTTATGGGACGGCGGCACCCAAATACCGGAAGCGGTGTTGCGCAATCCAAATCATGGAATTTGGCAAAACACGGCCCTGCCGGCAAAAGGGAATTAAACCAATCCAACCGTAATTTTAGCATGATTCAGGACGTGTTCATAATAGGCGCCACGGGAAACGTCGGCAGCACGCTGGTCCGGCAGATTGTTGACAGGAAAGACACCGACCCGGGGCTGCACAAGAACCCCACAAGAATTGTCGGCCTTGCATCAAAGGAAAGCTGCATTTATCGCCCTGAAGGCATAGGGGCAAATGATGCGCTTGCGTTTGCCGGCAGGAAACTATCCGGCGAGCGGCCTGCATCTCCGGAAGGGATGCTTTCGATGGTTTCAGGGCATGGGTCCGCGGACAGCCGCCTTGTTTTTGTTGATGCCACCTCGCTCAAGGGCGAAATGATGGCATTCCACAAGAAAATAATCCGCGAAACCCTGTTCGGGATTGTGACGGCGAATAAGAACCCGCTCGCCCTTTCCGGCTTCGGGACATTCCAATCGCTTGTAAGGGAAGTTCCGCGCTACGGGTTCCGGTGCTCGGTAATGGCAGGCGCCGAGGCCGTGAACTTCATGCTCGACATCCGGGACCTCAATGACCCCCTCGTAAAAATCGAGGGCTGCTTTTCAGGCACCCTCGGATACATTTGCACGGGGCTGCAGGAAGGGAAGAAGCTTTCCGAAATTGTGCGGCAAGCCGCCTCAAAAGGCTACACCGAACCAAATCCTGCCGACGACCTATCGGGCGAGGATGTCGCAAAAAAGATATTGATACTGGTGCGCTCCGCAGGCCTGAAGGCCGATTTCGGGGATTTGTTGGTCGAACCTTTTGTGCCCGAAAAAATACTCGCGGCAAAATCGCGCGAAGGGCTTTTTTCCGGCCTCGAGGCCGCGGACGCGGAATTTTCCAGGCGCGCCCTTGAGGCAAAAATGAAAGGCAATGTGCTGCGCTATGTTGCCTGCGCGGAAAACACGGCGGGAGGAAAAGTTTCCCTCAGTGTTGGGTTGCGGGAAGTCCCACAAAAAAGCCCCCTGGGCTCGCTGCTTGGCACCACCAACAAAATCGTGGTTACGACCGGAACATACACTGATGAGAAGCCTTACGTGGTCGAGGCTCCGGGTGCTGGCCCGGAAATCACGGCACAGAACATAAGGCGGGACCTGCTTGCACAGCTGTCAGGCCGTTTGGTTGCCCCAAGCGGCCTGTGAAAAATTTCGCGAATTGCTCACCCATAGAGCGAGGAAAAATTGCGCCCCGTGGCGGAGGACACTTCCTTTTCCGCAACGCCCTTTAAAGCCGCAACCGCCGAGCACACCTTTGGTATCCATGAAGGTTCGGAACGCCCGCCTCCGAAATCGACCGGCGCGTCGGTTTCGAGCAGCAGGCTCTCTAGCGGAATGCCCTTTACAATCTGCGCCGAAGCAGGGTCTGAAAATATTATCGGCCCGCAGGAAATCTTGTAGCCGAGCTTGACCGCGCGGGCCACGTTCTTTTCGCTGTTTGTGAACCAGTGCATGTGAACCCTCTGGCAGTTCATTTCTTCAAGAATGGAAAGGCACTGCGGCTCCGCCCAGCGCGCGTGCACAACAACGGGCTTGTCGTGCTTGAGGGCGAGCGAGATGAACCTTCGGAACACCTCTTCCTGAAGCGAGCGCTGAACCGGGGTTTGGCCGCGCTTGAAGTCCATGCCGATTTCGCCTATTGCTGCAGCCGAGGAAATGTTTTGCCCGGCGAGAGAGAACGCATCCTCGATTGCGCCCTTTTCCATTGAAAGGATATCGACAGGGTGCAGCCCGAGCGCGCAGAGCACTTGGGGGAATTTTTTCGAGAGTGCGAGGTCGACGCCTATGTTTTGCGATGAGGTCGAATTCGTGAGCATTTTTTCAACGCCCGCGTCCTGCGCGCGCCGCACAACATTTGCGGCGTCCTCAAAGGAGTGAAGGTGCATGTGCGAGTCCGCGAACATCGGGTTTCCAAAGAGCTTTTGCCCGCCCTGAATTTAAGGGGTGCACCCAAAGGGCGGGACCTGCCCAAATCATCCCATTTATAAAGATTGCCCAAGAAATTCGCTTTGTAGGAAGGGAAATGCAAATGGCAATCAGAAAGGCAAAAATAGACCCGCAGCTGCAGGAGCAGAAGGAAAAGTTCCTCGGCAAAATCGAGGCGGCCCCCGCTCAGAAAAAAAACGACGGGCCTCCGCTCTATCTTCTGCTGATGCTTCTTGTGCTTGGCATTTTGATAGGGGTTGCGCTCATCATGGCATTTGGCCAAAAGCAGCTTCCAGGGCCAGTGAGCCCCCCCGGCCCGGACACCAATTCCAGCCCGCCCGATGTCGCCTACAAGACCGTTCCGATAACAATGCTCTATTCAGGCCAGTGCGCGAGGTGCAGGCAGACAAACACCATTGAGGAGCTCTTCAAGGTGCGCAAAATCCCTTACGAGATTTCCAAAGTCGAGGCCGATTCGAATGACGGCAAGGCGCTCATAGAAAAATTCGGAATCGACAGGGTTCCCACCGCGATAATCGGGGCGGCAAAGCTTGATTTCTTCCCGACAACCAAGGCGGACTTTGAAAAGGCCTTCCCGCCGCAGGATGGCAATTATGTGATAGCCGAGGAGAACCTCGATGACCGGGTTTACTACCCATCCTACTTCATAAGCAAGGTGCAGGGCATGTGCGCCGCCTCAAGGCCCACAGTGACAATTTTCGATGATTTCTACAGCACGCTAAACACCAAGAACCGCAGGGCGCTCTACGATTTTGCCCGGGATTTCAACAAGTACGCCGACATCAAGTTCAGCTACACGCAAACGGCCGATTCGCAGGACCAGAATGCAATCCTTGGGAACATATTCCTGATGTGCGCGAGCGAACAGGGCAAGTACCTCCCGCTTGAGCGCGCCATGGCAGGCATTTACTGCAACAACCCCTTCAAGGGCGATGAGACAATCCTAACTGACGTTGAAATAGACGGGTGCTCGAGCCTTAGCAGCCACTACGGCACGCCGCTTGGCCAGTTCGAGCTCGATGTCGCCGCGAAAAGGGCAGGGCTAGACCTTAACAGGTTCATCGAGTGCTATGGGAACAGGAAGGCCTACTACACCAGTGCCGAGCAGAGCGTAAAGGACCTCGTGATAAGAAGGGCCGGGACCGTTCTGATGGACTGCCGCGAGACGAGCTTTATTGCCCAGATGCGCGACTCCTTTTGCGCGATGCACCCGCAGACCAGCGAATGCTCGAAGGCCATTGATGCGAATGCCGCAAAGTGAACAGACGCTTTTTGATTTTCGGGGAATGCAATTTCGCTGCCCCGCAACTGTTTATCCCCCTTCTGAAGATTCGTACCTGCTTGCGGGGAGCGTGAAGGGCGCAAAGGGCAAAAGCGCGATTGATGTTGGGTGCGGGAACGGAATACAATCGCTCAACCTTCTCTTTTTGGGCGCAGCTAAAGTGATTGCGCTCGACATCAATGAATATGCCCTGCGTGCCACCGAAATGAACTGCAAGGCCGCCGGGTTTGGGAATAAAATCGATGCCCGCAAATCAGACCTCTTCAGCGCGTGCCCGGAAAAGGCGGACATAATCGTGTTCAACCCGCCGTACATCGAAACATCCCAAGAGGAAGTGGATGCCAGTGGCAAAAAATACAGGTTTGCCGACCTCGATGGCGGGAAGAGGGGCAGGGAAATTCTCGACCGCTTCCTGCATGAAATGCCGACGCACCTAAACAAGGGCGGCATGTGCTATTTCCTGCAAACCGGCCTGAATGGATACGCGCAAACCGAAAAAATCCTCAAAAGGCTCGGGCTTGGCTTTGAAATCGCCGGCCGCAAAAAGATTTTCTTCGAGGAGCTTGCGGTGTACCGGTGCTGGAAAGCAAATAATGCGAAAAATTAACCCTGGTTTCCCATTTTGCCAATTTTTTCAATAATATTTGCCCGAAGAAAAATAAACATTGAATAGACCGCATTGGCAGAATGAATATAGTAATGGACCCATGTCCCGCCGCTTTCAGATTGGGGAATTCTGGAAATGAACCCGTCTAATTCTGCCATTTCGGCATTAATGGCAAAGTCGATTTTTCGCAGTTCATCCGCAGTTTTTCCATCAAGCAATTTTTGAACATCGTCCAAAATGCGGTCACTGGAATAACTTGGTGCCATGTGGTTTCCGAGCGCTGTTTCAAGGTGCTCTTTCTCAATCAGCTTGAGTGATTGTGACACCAACCGCAGATTATCCCTGTTCAGGGAGTGCGATACCGCAAGGCGCTGCAAAAAAGCCTTCCTAAATTCAGGCACAATCTTGAGAAGCCCTGCCCTGTGCTTTTGCGGCCTTTCAAGGTCACGGTAAGACCCCATAGGATATACTTCGGCGTGTGCCTTGGCTTTTTGCTCTATGGCCGGATAATGCAGGGGTTTTGGAATTCTCATCAATCTAAGTGAGCGAAAAAACACTTAATAAACATTCCAATCCTGAATTTAGCCATGACGACAAACCCCGGACCGGAATACTTCCTCGCGCAGGAAAAATACGACGCCGCAAAAACGCCCGAGGAGAAGCTGCGCTACCTGCAGGAGATGTACAAGCACGCCCCGAAGCACAAGGCGAGCGAGAAGATGGTGGCAGAGTTAACGTGGAAAATTTCGCAGCTGAAAAAAGAGGCAGAGAGGCAGAAGGAGCAGTCGAGCAAGAAGGGCGGCGGCTACTCGCTCAACGTCAAAAAGGACGGCGCGGGGCAGATTGCGATTGTGGGAATGCCGAATTCCGGAAAGAGCCAGCTTCTCAAAACCCTCACGGGCGCTGATGTTGAGGTCGCGGAATATCCGTTCACAACCACAGAGCCAGCAATCGGCATGATGCCCTACAACGGAGTGCAGGTGCAGCTAGTCGAGGTCCCCGCGCTTGTGCAGGGAAGCTCTGAAGGTAAGGCGAACGGCACGCAGCTTCTGAGCGTTGTGCGAAACGCCGATGCAATCATCATCATTTGCCGCGAGCCTTCGGAAGCGCAGGTGATTGTGCAGGAGCTCAAGAACGCGAGCATTATTGTCACGAAAAAAAAGCCGCGGGTGTTCATCAATGACACCGAGTTTAGCGGAATTACAATTGGCGGAAAGCAGCACCTGAAAATGCCCGAAGCCGAGCTTGTGGACGTTCTCAAAAAGCGCGGCACATTCAAGGCGAGCGTGATGCTAGAGGAGCCGACCGACATGGCAACGCTGCTGGAAGCCCTCGATACGTCGCTCGATTACAAGAACTGCCTTGCGATAAAAACGCTCGAATGGAAGGACACCCCGGAGCTTCGGGCGAAAATCTTCGGCCTGCTCGAAAAAATCATTGTCTACACCAAAAAGCCCGGGCAGGACGCGGATACCGGCCAGCCGCTTCTTGTAAGAAAAGACGCGACCGTTAGCGAGGCTGCCGAACTCGTCCACAAGGACATCGCAAAAAATCTCAAGTTCGCAAAAGTGTGGGGTTCGGCAAAGTTCCCGGGCCAGCGCGTGGCAAAGGAATACGTGCTGCAAAACGGGGACATCGTAGAGCTCTCGGCATAAGGGCTGCAGGCGCCCAGGATTGCGCAAAATTAATGATGGCCTTCGCCATGCCCTTCAGAATGGGCAGTGTCATTTTTCTTGGCGTGGACTGCCGCTTTTGCATGGCCCTTTGCGCCGCCGCCTTTTTTTGAAAAAATGGCATAGCCCACAATAATTGCCACCGCGGCAATTATTAGCAGCACCACATTCCCGCCAACCTGCCCGGCAGGTGCCCTGACCGGGAGCTCGAGCATGTGCCTTCCGGACGAATCCTCGAAGAGCACCCGCAGCACAACCGGCGTTGCGGGGTTTTCCGGCTGCCTGAAAGTGAATTCGCGCTCGGCTGATTCATGCGATGCAAGCACCTTCAATTCGAGCGGCGCGTTGCCGAAATTATCGCTCCCCGCAATCAGCTCGGCGCGCACATTTCTTGCCGGGTAATTTGAGTCGTTTGAAACCGCCGCGACAATGCTCTGCGCCCCGCCCCTGAAAAGCGCGCCCCTGCGCGCAGCTGCAGAAACCGAAACCGGGGATTGCACAACCGCAATCGGGGTTGAGAGGCTCACAGCGCCCGCCCCTTGCGAATACTGCGTGAGAAGCGCTGGCGGGTTTAGCGGAACGAAATCAGCCCTTACCTGGAACTGTTTTTGGGCAACCTCATTAGGCCCGATGGATGGGAAAGTGAACACCCGCAGCACATGGCCGCCGGAATTTACGGGAAGCGAAAGCCCCTGCGGGGCGCTTATCGTAACCTCGAAATCGCGCACAACATCAGAGGAAGTATTTTTGGCGCTGAGGGTGTAATCGCGCGCCTCGAGAAGATAGAGCGGCCGATCGAAATTTCCATCAAGCGGGGCGGCCTCAACGCCCAGCTGCGCAAGGGCAAAAGCGGGAACCAAAAGAAGGGCGAGGGAGAAGAGGGCGATGCCGGATTTTATTTTTTGCCCGCGCATAAAAGCTCACTTGTAAGGGTCAATCTCCTCGGCCTTGCCCGTGACCATCTCGCCAACTTTTTTGCGGTTGTTCACAACATAGAGGATTGCGAGCAGCACAAGAAGGATTCCCGCCGCCTTGAAGAGCAAATCCCGCGATATGTCGGTTGAGGCGGTGGGCGCGGTTTTCCTGCCCTTCTTGTAAACCGAAACTGCATCATCGATTGCACGAACGGCGGACTTTTGCGCCTGCGCGAACTGGCGCTTGCTGTAGTAGTCGGCCGCATTCTTGTAATCGGATTCGAGCTCATTTACCTTTGGCTGGTTCTCCCAAAGCCCCTTGTTCTCCGGCGCGAGAATTGTAGCCTGAGCCTTTGAGAGCGAATCGAACCCCGTTTCCTTTGCGAGCGTGGCGTTGGAAGTGTAAATGAGCCTGTGCACATTATTTTTTGCAATCCTCTCATCGAGCTGCTCGAGAAGCGAATCAATGCGCAGCGAGCTTGAGGAGAAGCGCGCATCAAGCGCCTGCTTTAGCTGGGTCGCGCCGAGGTTGTAGTTTCGCAGAGCTCCAAGGCCTTGCGGAAGGCGCAAAAGCGGCTCTAGCTGGGACTTTGTCTGCGCATCGAGGGATGAGACCGAAATCGCGTTCTTGAGCTTTGTTAGGCCTGTTTGGTATGCAAGGCTTGAGCTGTTGAGCGCCGAAATCAGGTCAAATACTTTTGCGTATGAGCCCTTCATTGCAGAAAGGTTGTCCTCCGATGGCGCTGTGACAAAGGAGTTCTCGGCGCTGTAGGCTTCGGAAATTTTTGCCGAGAGCTCCGAGGAGGAGAGTGACATCTGCCGCAGCGAACTGCGAAGGCCTGAAACGTCGCCCTCAACATGGTTGTCCTTTAGCGTGGTCTCGACCGTGTTTAGCGAGAAGATGCCATCGTTTAGGTTTAGCGCCGTCTCGTTGAAAATCGTCTGGTACTTCTGGGTGAAGAGCCACTCGACCCCGGTGCCGGCGGAGAGCGAGGATTTTAGCAGCTGCAGCTCGCGCAAATTGTCCGCCACCTCGAATAGCCCGCGGTTCACGGCGCGCGAATCGGACAGAAGCCCGGTCTCGGAGCTGACCGGAAAATATGTTATCACATCGGAGCCGGATGTCACCGGCACAACCCAATACCCCTTGCCCTCGTACTTTACAGGGACGTTTGGCGGGGTGTAGGTTTCGCCATCGTAGAGGAAATAGTTGGAGTTCACAACGAAATTGAGCGCATCAACGCTTGTCGCGGCAAGGGCGTAGCCCGCGCAAAACAGGAGCAAAAGGCCGAGGACCAGAGGGGATTTCATCACTACAACCAATGCCTTTTGGCAATAAAAACCTTGCCGCGCGGGCCGTGCCAAACCAAAAACATTATTTATCACAAAGCCCTTTATCTTTCCCATGGACGCAAGGCTCCCAAGAAGGCTTGACGCGCTCTGCCACGCCTTTGCCGCGCAAAACCCGGGGGACCTGAAAAGAATCGGCAACGACGCGATTGCCGACGCGGCGCTTGGAAGCGACCACGACCTTGCCGCCGTCTCGGTTATCGCCTACGCGCTCTACAAGATTCTCTCAAAAGAGCACTTCACTCAAAGCCCGCGATGGCAAAAAATTTCAGATAGCATTTCCACATCGCTGCAAAAAAGCCTCACCGCGGCCGCCGCGGGGGAGGAGAATTCCCTGCACAGGAACATGGAAGGGGTGATTGCCAAAATCCGGGATGTCGATGACGAACTTAGCAACTACGCGCGCAACATCTACGAGAAAGCGAAAATCAAGCAGGCATCGACCGCCTACGCGCTCGGCATGAGCCTTGGGCAGGCGGCTGAGCTCACGCACGCAAACCGCAACGAGGTGCAGAGATACATCGGGATTACAAGGATTCACGACGAGCAGCCGCCGGACCGCGGAATCGCGCAGCGCCTCAAGACCCTGAAGGGGGCGCTTTTGCAATGAACTATAGCACATCTTTTCCCGGAACCAAAGTGGTGGTGGACTCTAGCAGCCTCATCACGATTTCGGACAACTGCATAATGAAAATAGTGAAAAACGTTGCGGAGCGCGAGAAAATATCTTTCATAATTCCGGAAGCGGTGTATGTCGAATCTGTGGAAAACCCGCTGCACATCAAAAGGTACGAACTCAACGCGATAAGGATTCGAGACGCGGTAGATGAGGGGTATCTCAAGGTCGCCAAGAGCACCCCCGTGACAAGGGAGTGGATGGAGAGGCTTGGAAAAATATCGGCAAGCATTGCAAACCCGAGCGGCACGCAATTGCGCCTCCTGCAGTGGGGCGAGGCCGAAACCTTGGGGCTTCTAAAGCAGCTCGATTCGAAAATCCTCATGATTGATGAGCGCACAACAAGGCTTTTGATAGAAAACCCGGCGGCGCTTGCCGGCATTCTCTCGCGCCGGCACAACCGCAAGGTGATGATTAACGGGGAGAAGGTTCGCTGGTTTTCAGAAAACTTCCGCGACATTAACGTCATCCGCTCGGTTGAACTCATTGCGCTCGCATACGAGGACGGCGCGATGCACAGCGAGCTGCACACATCAAAGCAGGCGCTGCAGGCAGCGCTCTACGCCGCCAAATATTCCGGGTGCGCGGTTTCCGAGGATGAGATAGAAGAATACCTCAAAAGGGCATGAGCGGTTGATTTTGCGGCTTGCCCTGGGGCAGGGATTTTGGTTGATTTTCGATGATTTCACGCGCGCATGAAAAGGACGCACCAGAGCTCGAAAAGCTCATTGGCGTGGAGTTTGCCTACAAGGGCCTTACAAAGGAGAAAATCCGCGTGAGGATGAAGAGCCCTGAAATTGCCATCTTCAAGAAAACCGTTGCGGGCAAGCTCATCGGATTTGTCGAGCTTGACATGAAGAACGGCGAGGCGTTCATGAACGCGGTGGGCGTGCTTGATGGAGAAAGGGGAAAAGGGCATGGGAGTGAGCTTGTCGAATACGCCGCGCAGTTCGCGCGCGGCGAAGGGTTTGAAAAAATCGGGCTGCTCGTAAAAAGGGACAATGAGAATGCAAAAAAGCTTTATGGGAAACTCGGTTTCCGGTTCGTCAAGTACTACCGCAAGGTGATTGACGGCTCGGTTGTGGAAGTGTGGGAGAAGCCGCTTGCGGAAAACAAAGCAATCGGGTGAGCGCCACGATTCACCGGATTATTGCCTTAAATGGAAACATTTAATGCCAAGTTTTCCATATTTTGCACCAATGGACACTAAACTGATTATAAAAAAGGCAAAACCTGAAGACGCGGATATTCTTGCGAAACTTGGGAAGCGCACTTTTACTGAGGCATATGCGGGCAAAATACCGAAACAGGCATTGAAGAAATATGTTTTGGGAAATTTTAGCCATAAGGCTATTGCGCTGGAACTAGCACTGAAAAATTCAAGTTTCTCGATTGCATATAAAGAGAAAACGCCGGCAGGGTACTCTAAAATCAACATTTCAAGGAACGTGCATGGGGAAAAAGATTCCAGATGCTCAGAACTTGAAAGGGTTTACGTCCTAAAAGAGTTCCAAGGCCAAGGAATTGGCAATGCCTTGCTGAAAAAATTCGAACACGCTGCAAAGAAGCGAGGGAATACTTTTGTATGGCTTGGGACCTGGGAAAAAAATAAACGCTCAATCTCCTTTTACAAAAGGCACGGGTACACCAAATTTTCATCGCACACATTCGCTATTGGAACAATTAAACAAAGAGATTTTCTGCTTAAAAAATCACTTTGAACAAAAAATAACCAACAAGCATAGTTTATCCCCTTGATTTGCTGACATGACAATGGCTTAATACGCCCGCGCGAACAATACCTTCTGCGTGGCCGGCTTTCCTGAGAAAATGCACTTGCCGGATGATTCCTTCGAATCGAACGGGATGCAGCGCGAGCTTGCGCCCGTCTCTTCCTTGACCTTCTTTTCTACATCGGGTTCGCCGCAGAAATAGCAGAGCGCCATCTTGCCGCCCTCAACCGCCTTCTTGAACTCATCATAGGTTGATGCCTCGGCGATGTTCGAATCGAGGAACTTTTTCGCCTTTGAAAACATGTCGGCGTGCATCTCCTGGATAATTTCGGCAAGCCTCTTCGAAAGCCCCTTTTCAGGAACGAATTCTTTTTTGCCCGTGTCGCGGCGCACCACAACGACCTGCTGCTTCTCAATGTCCTTTGGGCCCACCTCGATGCGTAGCGGGATGCCCTTTAGTTCCCACTCGTTGAACTTCCATCCTGCACTGTAATTGTCTCGGTCGTCGACGAAAACACCGAATTCCACGAGACCAGGCGAGATTTCATGTGCCTTCTTAAGAACCATTTCTTTTGTTTTTCCGAAAACAATCGGCACAATCACAGCTTTATGTTCAGCAACACGTGGCGGCAGCACCAAACCCTTATCGTCACCATGAACCATCACAATTGCCCCAATAAGCCGTGTGGAAATACCCCAACTGGACTGCCACGGAAGCTGTTCTTTCCCATTCTCGTCCAAGTATCTGATGCCGAACACTTTCGCAAAGCCTTGCCCTAGGTTATGAGATGTGCCCATTTGTAAGGCCCTGCCATCAGGCATGAGAGCCTCAATTGTGGTTGTATAGAGTGCACCGGCAAATTTTTCAGATTCTGTTTTCTGGCCGGCAATCACAGGGATTGCTAGAAGCTCTTCTGCGAGTCTTTTGTATTCGCCCAGAATCATTCTCACTTCCTTATCACATTCTTCTTTTGTCGTGTAGACACAATGGCCCTCTTGCCAGAGAAATTCACGTGTGCGCAAAAAAAGCTTGCTCTGCTTGACCTCAAATCTCACCACATTGCACCATTGGTTGATGCGAAGCGGAAGGTCGCGCCATGAGCGAATCCACTTCGCGTAGGAATCATACATTATGGTTTCGGAGGTCGGGCGGATTGCAACCCGCTCCTCCGCGCCCGCACCTTCCTTCTGCTCAACCCAGGCAAGCTCAGGCTCGAACCCGGCGGCGTGCTCTGCCTCTTTTTCAAAAAAGCTCTTCGGGATTAGCAGCGGGAAGTATGCGTTCTGCACGCCGAGGCTTTTTATCACCGTATCGAAGTGCCGCTGTATCCTTTCCCAAATGGCGTAGCCGTTTGGGCGGATTACCATAAAGCCGCGGATGGGCGCGTAGTCGGCGAGCTGGGCTTTCAGCACGACCTGATTGTACCACTCGCTGAAGTCTGCGGACTTCTTTACCGTAAGCCCTTGCGTGAGCTCCTTTTCAGCTGCCATAATTCACCAAAATTATAGGGTTGTGGAACTAATAAAAGGGTTTGTCACGTAAAAAAAAGAACAGGTTGCCCATACGATTGAGGAAGATTTTTTTAAATTACATTCCAGGAACTGGCAATGATTCATGAATTTCGATTTCGCATCCACTCCCCCAGGCAAGATGTGGATGCCCTTCAATCATTTTCTTCACTTCGACCCAGCTTTCAGCCTGCAGAATTGAGTATCCGACAATATCGCTCTTACTTGAGCCATGATAATCTTTGCTCATTTTATGGGCATTCCCAAGGGGGGTTCCCATATCAACTAGGCCATTACCGCACTTTTTCGCCCACTCCATCCATTGCTCCATGCCTTTTTGCATATCTTGCGGGCTCGCATTTTTCATTCCCTCTGACCATGATTGGGGTGCGTGGTAAAATACAAAAAATTTTTTCATCTTTAACATAGGTATTGTTAGTTCTCAATGTTTATAATTATGGTGGTTGCGAATCAAAATCTAGGTGACATTTTCTTTACAACTCTGGCCCTGCGGAAACTAGAAGTATTTTTCCATCTGCTTTTTGTAGCTTTTGGCTATTTCCGCGTTCTTGAGCACGACCATGCGGATGTCCGCCTTCGTGTTTATGAGCTCATTTAGCTCCTTGACACCCACATCCTTGGCGGATTTGTGCCCTGCAACGAGCTTTTTTAGCTTGCCGAGGATGTTGTCCGGGTAGAACACCTGTATGATGTTGCTGCCGACCACATTGAGGTCCATCGATTCGGGAAACGGATGGTCTTTGATTATCTCGGATTTATGGCCGGTCGAGCGGTAGCTTTGGACCGCAATCATGTTGATGAAATTCTTTTCCGGGTAGGCAATGCACCCAGTGATGCCTTTTTTCCGGTAATACTCAAAGAGGCTCACCTCGCTGCCGTAGTTTATCAAAAACCACCAGCCGAGGTTGTTGAAGAAGTACGCGCGCTCACCGCGCTCCGCCGGGCTTAGGTGGTCTGCGAAATAGATGAGCATGTCAGCCCAGAAGTTGTCCAGCTCGAAAAGGGAATTCAGCCGGTATTCGGCGTAGTCCTGGTCATGGAATAGTTTGTTGAACACCTTTGCGTTTGCCTTTGTCCCGTAGGAAACGACAAGCGAATCGAAGAATTTCTTGGAATCGAGAATCCACTTCCTTGAAATGGCATATTCCTTCTTTGCGCCCCGCTCAAGAACTCCGCCCTCCGCAAGTGCGTTTGCCGCCTTGCGCGTTGCCTGGAACGAGACCCTCGCGCCGAAATCCCTTGCGAGGCGCCGGTGGATGTTCATCAGCGAAAGCGGGTGCTCCTTTGCAAGAACCCTCAAAATCTGGTTCCTCACCGGGTCCTTTTTCTGCGCTGCCGCGGTGCCCAAATCCCTCTGCATGAACCAATTGGTTCACCTGAAGTTATTAAACCTTTTGGTTTAGTGCCAACCCAACCAAGCCCATATTAGCCGCGCAAAAGGCAATTATTACGGGCATGGAGCCCGGGGGGATTGGATGAGATGGCAAAACCTCGCGCCCGATTTGGTGAGGCAGAGGGTAATAATAGAGGGCACCACGGAGCGGATAGTCAAGCCGGAGCAAATCAGGAAATACCTGCTCGAGCTTGCGGCGGTGACGAAAATGGAGGTGCTCTCAGGGCCGTACGCCTACAGCGCGCACGAGATGGGATATGGGGGCTGGATTCACTGGAAGAGCTCCGGAGGGCACTTCTACAGCTACCCCGCGATGGGCAAAAGAGTGGGCGCAAAGCCGTTCTTCTCGGTGGACTTCTACACCTGCAAGCCGTTTTCGGCGTACGAAGCGGCGGAGTTTACGAAAAAATTCCTGGCGCCAATTGAGATTGTGTGGAAGGAAATAAAGGTTTGAGACATATGGCTCAGGAAGTGCGAACATGCTGATACAGGCGATATACCACCTCTTCACCCTCGACATCGGCTGGTTCATCGACCTTGCGATGGGCAATCTTTTGTGGGTTGCGATATTTTTTGCGGCGGCAAACCTGCTCGATGAGAACAAGAGCATAATCGGCTCGGTTGTGCTCTTCCTTTTCTTTGTCTTCGACCTCTTTGCAGAGTTCACCTTCTCTCAGGCGACGGGCTGGGTTTTTACCGGGGCGCAGTTCCTGCTCCTGCTCTACCTCACAAGGACGATTGTCTCGATTTGGTGCGAAACTACCCCATCGCTGCAGAAGCACACGCTAAAAATCGTGACCGGCCACTGGCTTGTCGTCTACATACTCTACAGCGTTTTTCTGGCAGGGTGATTGGGTGGGGTTTGGGGCAAGAATACTGCTCTCGGCTGGAGCCGGGATATTTCTCTTTTCAATATTTATAGTGCTCGGGGGCAACGGCATCAATTATTTCATAAGCGATTTCTACACCTTCGGCGGGCTTGCCGCGCTCACGCTCTACATCCTCGACTACCTCAACTACTGGATGGGGACATAATGTGCGGCTTCGGGCAATTCTATGGGAGCAGCACTATTTTGTCGCCGCATCGAACTGGTCGCGCAATTTCATCTCGCGCCTCTTGATGTTGTAGCCGAGAACGAATTTGTGCACGCTATCGCGCACGGAGCGGATGAAGAGCATCATTCTCCCGTTCTTCCCAAACCTTTTGGGTTCGGAGTGGCCGGGAATGAATATTTCCTCATTCTGCTTTGCGAGCGCGATTGTCGGGATTTTTACGCCCAATTGCTGGAGCGCGCCTAGCGCGGCATTTAGCTGGCCTAAGCCGCCGTCTATAATGATTAGGTCCGGAAGCTGGGACTTCTCCTCAAGCAGGCGGCGATACCTTCGCGAAACAACCTCTGACATCGAGGCGAAGTCGTCATTTTTCCCCTCGACAGTTCTTATCTTGAACTTGCGGTAGCCCTTCTTGTCAGGCTTTGCATCCACAAAACGGACCATCCCTGCGACCACATGCTCGTATGAGAGGTTTGAGATGTCAAAGCACTCTATCACGCGCGGAATTTCCGGCAGGTTTAGCGAATCCTTGATTTCGGAGAGCACAGAGCCTTCGCCGATGTTTATCTGTGCATTCTTCTCGGCAAGCTTCACAAGCCCGAGCTTGTCGCCCTTCTGCGGGAGGTTGATTTCAACCTTTACCCCTTTTAGCTCTGAGAGGTAGCGCTCGACGACCTCGCGGTCGCCCTCAGAATCCCAGAATGCGAGGTTTACAATCAGCTCATTTGGGATACGGTTTGCGGAGTAGAAACGCGTGATGAACTCCTCAAAAAGCCCTTCGTGGAAATCGAAGGCGAATTCCTTCTTGCCGGAAATTACGCCTTTGGAAATCGTGAACATTTCTATGAGACATTTGTCTCCATTGCGCACGAGCGCAAGAACGTCCTGGTCGTAGCGCTTGACAAGCTCGACCTTCTGCCTCTCATCAAGGCTTGCGATAGCCTCAATCTGGCGCTTCTTTTCAAGCGCCTTCTCGAACTTGAGTTCTGAGGATGCCTGCTTCATCTCGCCCTCGAGCTGCGAAATCGCACCGCCGCGCTCGCCCTTGAGAAAATCCGCTGCGCCGCGCACCTGAAGCGAATACTCCTGCGCCGAAACATTTCCGATGCACGGCGCCGTGCAAATCCCGATGTGGTAATTCAGGCACGCCTTTTTTGGAAGCGTTCTGCACGTGCGCACCTTGTAGAGCTGCACGGCAAGGTTCACGAGCTGGATTCGCGCAAACCCATCAACATAAGGGCCGAAATATTTCCCGCCGGGCGTGACTTTTCTTGTTGAGAGAATCCGCGGGAAATGGTCGTCGGTGAGCTTGATGTACGCGAAGGTTTTGGAATCCTTGAGGTCGATGTTGTATTTCGGGGAGTGCTTTTTTATGAGGTTATTTTCGAGGAGCAGCGCCTCGATTTCATTGTCCACCACAAGCCAATCAATGCTTGCGATTCGCGAGACCATCAGGGCGATTCTCGCGTAGTGGTCCTTTTTGATGAAATAGCTCGAAACCCTCTTGCGCAGCGATTTTGCCTTGCCGATGTAGATGATTTCATTTTCGGCGTTGCGGAAAAAATAGACGCCCGGATTTACCGGAATTTCTTTATAGTCAACAGCCCTATCGGAGCCGACCTCAATCATTTCATTACCTTCTTGAGGAATTCGCCCGTCGATGACCTTGCAACTTCCATTACATGCTCAGGCGTGCCCTTCGCTATCAGCATCCCTCCGCCATCGCCGCCCTCGGGGCCTAAATCAATTACATAATCCGAGGATTTTATCACATCGAGGTTGTGCTCAATCACATACACTGTGTTGCCCTTGTCCACGAGCCTGTTTAGCACAGTGATTAGCTTTCGCGTGTCCTCGAAGTGCAGCCCGGTTGTTGGCTCATCGAGCATGTAAATAGTGTTTCCGCGCTTTTGCTTTGCGAGTTCGCGCGTGATTTTTATTCTCTGGGATTCTCCGCCCGAGAGCGTGGTCGAGCTCTGGCCCAATTTGATGTATCCAAGCCCCACATCTACGAGTGTTTCGAGCTTTCTGCGAATCGATGGGTGGTTCTCGAAGTATGCGAGCGCTTCCTCCGCGCTCATTGTGAGAACCTCCGCGATGTTCTTTCCCTTGTAGAGGATTTCGAGCGTGTCCTTGCTATACCTCTTGCCCTTGCACTCCGAGCACTCCACGTAAACGTCCGGCAAAAAATTCATCTCGATTTTTATCACGCCATCGCCGGTGCACGCTTCGCAGCGGCCTCCCTTCACGTTGAACGAGAAGCGGCCTTCTGTGTATCCCCTCGCCTTTGATTCGCGCGTGGAGGCGAAGATTTCGCGCACATCATCGAAAATCTTTGTGTACGTGGCGGGATTTGAGCGCGGCGTTCTTCCAATCGGGTCCTGGTCGATTACAATGATGTTGCGAACGTTCTCCGGCACCTGTATCATTGTGTGCTTTCCAATCCTCTCCGACCCTTGCGAGAAATGCTTTTTCAGGAACGGGACAAGGGTTTGGTTCATCAGGGTTGATTTGCCCGAACCTGAAACGCCCGTGATTGCGCACAGCACCTCGGTTGGGAAATCCACCGCAATGCCGCGCAGGTTGTTCTCTGCCGCGCCTGTAATCATTATGTGGCTCGCCGCCTTTCTCCTGTTTTTTGGGACCTCAATTTTCTTTTTTCCAGCGAGGTACTCGCCCGTGAGGCTTTTGGGGTTTTTTGCGATTTCCGCAGGCGTGCCCTTCGCGCACACATGCCCGCCGTGGATTCCCGCTCCCGGCCCCATGTCAACGACATAGTCGGCGGCGCGGATTGTGTCCTCGTCATGCTCTACAACAATCAGGGTGTTGCCGACATCGCGCAACCTGTGGAGCGTGCTTATGAGCTTTTCATTGTCGCGCTGGTGCAACCCGATTGAGGGCTCATCGAGGATGTAGAGAACTCCCATAAGGTTAGAGCCGATTTGCGTTGCGAGCCTTATGCGCTGCGCCTCTCCGCCCGAAAGTGTTTTTGCCGAGCGCGAGAGCGTGAGGTATCCAAGGCCGACGTTTTTTAGGAACCCGAGCCGCTCGCGCACTTCCTTTAGGACCTGCTTTGCGATGTATTTCTCCTTCTCGCCAAGCCGCTCGTCGAGCTTTGCAAAAAACTCGACAGCGGAGAGGATGCTCATGTCCGTGACATCGATTATTGACTTGGCATCCATTTTGACCGCGAGCACGTTCTCCTTGAGCCTCTTGCCCTTGCACGTTTCGCACGGCTCGGCGAGCATGTACTTTTCAATCTCTTCCTTGCGCCACTCGGATTCGGTCTGCCTGTAGAGGCGCATTGTCTGCGGGATAATGCCCTCAAAGCCGTTTTCCATTTTCATGTTCATCCCGATGCTCCATCTGCCGCTCAGGGGCTCTTTCGAGCCGTAGAGCAGCACATTTAGCTGCTTTTCATTGAGCCTGTTGATTGGCGTGAAAACATCGAACTTGTACTTTCTTCCCACCACCGCAATCTGCTGGGAGCGCCACTGGATGTCGGACTTCGAGTAAATCGCAACCGCGCCATCCATTATGCTCTTGGATTTGTCAGGGATTAGAAGGTCGGGGGAGAGCTGCATAATCGCGCCGATTCCGTGGCACTCTGCGCACGCGCCGAACGGGGAGTTGAATGAGAACATTCTCGGCTCGAGCGGCTCGAAGACGACCTCCGGGTGGATTGGGCACGCGCCGAAGGTCGAGTAGAGGGTTTCGCCCTCGCCGCGGTCCATCTCCTTTAGGGTTTTTTCCGGAGCCGGAGCCCTGCTGGCCTTCTCCGCCTTTTTCGCGTCGAGAACAACGAGCCTTCCTTTTGCAACGCGCAGTGCCTGCTCGACTGCTTCCGCAACCCTCTGCCTTTCATCCTGAGTGATTGTGATTGTGTCAATTACCGCCTCAATCCAGTGCTTTTCGTAGCGCGTGAGCTTCAACTCATCGCGGATTGTTTCCGAATTGTAAATCCTCTCATCGACGCGGATTTTGGTAAAGCCCTCGCGCTTGAGGTCCTCGAAGACCTGCTCATATGTCCCCTTCGCGCCGCGCACCACCGGGGCGAGAATTATCACAGTCTTGCCGGACTCGGACATTATCAGGTTTGTGATGTTCTCCGCCGTCTGGGGCTTAATGGGGCTTTCGCACTTCGGGCAGTGCAGCACGCCGATGCGCGCGAAGAGCAATCTGAGGTAGTCGTAAATCTCGGTGACCGTCCCGACAGTGGAGCGGGGGTTTTTGGAGGTGGTCTTCTGCTCGATTGAAATCGCAGGCGAGAGCCCCTCAATCGAATCCACATCGGGCTTGTTCATCAGGCCAAGGAACTGGCGCGCGTACGCGGAGAGGCTTTCTACGTATCTGCGCTGGCCTTCGGCGTAAATCGTGTCGAACGCGAGCGTGGATTTTCCCGAGCCGGAGAGGCCCGTGATTACGATGAGCTTGTTTCGCGGAAGCTCGACATCTATGTTTTTGAGGTTGTGCTCGCGCGCGCCCTTGACCACAATGTTGTCCATCATATCCATTCACCAAAAATCAATGCACATAAGTCCCATGCGCACCGTATTTATTTCTTCACGCCCTTCCCGCCCTGCAGCAGCGCGTACTCCTCCTTTAGCTCCTCTAGCTGGTCGCGGAAGGCTATCGCGTTCTCGAAATCAAGCGCCTCGGCGCTCCTGTGCATGCCCGCATCCAAATCCGCGATGCGCTTTTCAATATCCGCCCTGCCCATGTGCTTGATTCCCTTAATGCCGCCCTTCTTTTCGGCGACCTTTTTCATAACCGGCATCGGGGTGATTCCATGCGCCTTGTTGAATGCAATCTGGCTTTCCCTTCTATCCCGCGTGATTTTCACCGCGCCCTGGATTGATTTTGTAATTACATCGGCATAGAGTATCACCCTTCCGTTGAGGTTTCTTGAAGCGCGCCCGATGGTCTGGATAAGGCTTCGCTCGTCGCGCAAAAAACCTTCCTTGTCGGCGTCGAGTATGCAGATGAGGCGCACTTCGGGAAGGTCTAGGCCTTCGCGCAGAAGGTTGATTCCGACGAGCACGTCGAATTCTCCCGCGCGCAGCTGGCGTATGAGCTCGATTCGCTCAAGGCTTTCAATCTCGGAGTGCATGTAGCGCACCTTGATGTTCTCCTTTGAGAGGAAATCCGTGAGGTCCTCGGCCATGCGCTTTGTGAGCGTGGTTATGAGCACCCTCTCGCCCTGCTGGGTTGTTTTTGCAATCTCGCCGAGCATGTCCGCAATCTGGTTCTTTATGGGGCGGACTTCCACAATCGGGTCGAGCAATCCTGTGGGGCGGATTATCAGGTCCACGACCTGCCCGGAGCTTTTCAGTTCATACTCTGCAGGAGTTGCTGAAACGAAAAGAACGTGGTTGAAGTACTTCTCGAACTCGTCGAACTTGAGCGGGCGGTTGTCATACGCACATGGGAGCCTGAAGCCGAAATCGACTAGGTTTTTCTTGCGCGCGAAATCTCCTTTGTACATTGCCCTTGATTGCGGGATTGACTGGTGGGACTCGTCAACTATTAGCATGAAGTCCTTTGGGAAATAATCCAGCAGCACATACGGCGGCTTTCCTTTCTGCCTGCCATCGAAGTGGCGCGAGTAGTTCTCAATCCCGTTGCAATAGCCCATCTCCGCAATCATTTCGAGGTCGTACTTCACCCTCTGAGAGAGCCTCTGGCCCTCGAGCGGGCCGAGCGAAGGGAGGTGCTCTGCGAGCTCGGCGCGGATTGCACCAACCGCGCGCTGCTGCTTTTCAATCGGGACAACGAACTGCCTTGCCGGGAACAATCTGGCCTCGTCAAGGGTTGTAATTGTTGTGGCACTGAGCGGGTCGACTTCTGAAATCTTCGAAACTTTGTTGCCTGTAAGCTCGACGCGGAAAATGTTTTTTTCATAAGCTGGAATCACATCAACGGTGTCGCCGCGCACGCGGAATCTTCCGGGCTCAATGGCCTGGTCGTTTCGCTCATACTGCATTTCAATCAGGCTTCGAATGAGGCTTTGGCGCGAGAGCTCCTGCCCCTCCCGCACAATCACTGACATGTTCGAGAAGTCCTCCGGGTTTCCAAGGCCGTAGATGCACGAAATCGAGGCAACCACAATCACATCATCGCGCGACATAAGGCTTGCCACGGTGTGCAGGCGCATCTTCTCAATCTGCTCATTTACCGTCGCCTCCTTCTCGATGTAGAGGTCGGATGTAGGCATATAGCTCTCTGGCTGGTAGTAATCGTAGTAGGAAATGAAGTATTCCACCCGGTTTTTAGGGAAGAGCTCCTTGAACTCGGTGTAGAGCTGGGCCGCTAGCGTCTTGTTGTGCGCGAGCACGAGCGTTGGCTTTTGCACCTTCTGGATTAGGTTTGCCATTACAAAGGTCTTGCCGCTGCCGGTGATTCCAAGAAGCGTCTGGCGCGGGTTTTTCGAGTACCCTTCGTACAATTTGGCTATCGCCTCTGGCTGGCCGCCCGCGGGCTTGAAGGGCGAATCGAGTTCGAATTTCATGACAAATCCCTAATCCGCGGCGCTTATAAATAATGCCAGAGATGCCTGCCGGTGCGGGGTGTTGTCGCACACACGATATAAATATTAGATGCGAGGTTTGGGAATTGGGGCCAAGGAGATTTGAACTCCTGCTACGTACACATTGTCTGCGTTTTATGAACACAAACCCCAAGCACGCGTCCTACCAGGCTAGACTATGGCCCCTTTTCAAAAATAATGCCTAAGTCAACTTTTTAAATGGGCTTAACCGGCTTGTTTTCTGGATTTGAGCGCTTCCACGATTTCGACCAATATCTGGGGCAAAGGTTTAAGCCTCAGAAAAGCAGAGTCCTAAGAAAAAATTCCTCTGCGCGGTGGTTTGCGGAATGCAAAAAATTCGGAGAGGCATATCATTTAATGGTTTTTCTAGCTGAATACTATGTGGTGATTCAATGAACCGGCCGTTTTATTTTGAAATTCCGGCGGATAGCCCGGATAAAATACGCAAGTTTTTCGAGGGCGCCTTTGGCTGGAAATTCACCAAGTGGGACCTCGCGCCAATGGAGTACTGGACAATATCGACCGGGGACAAAAACTCGCCGGGGATTGACGGGGGGCTTATGAAAAAGCAGCACCCGCAGCAGCCCATGGTCAACACAATTGAAGTGGCGGACCTTGATGATGCCATAAAAAACGTCGAGAAAAACGGCGGGGTGATTGTGCTGCCCAAAATGCCCGTGCCAACCGTCGGCTATCTTGCCTGCTTTAAGGACCCTGAAGGCAACATTTTCGGCATCATGCAATCCGACAAGGGCGCGAAATGATTTGCAGGATTGTTTTTTCATTTGCGAGGTGACCATATGGACAATGTCATGCATTTCGAGATTCCGGCAGACGACACGCAAGGGCAAAGAAGTTCTACGAGAGCGCTTTTGGGTGGAAAATAAACAGCGCGCCCGGATTTGACTACCACATGGTCTACACTGGAGAGGTTGACGAGAAATATATGCTAAATGGAAAAGGGGCGATAAATGGCGGGATGCTAAAGAGGCAGGAGCCGATAAAGAACGTGGTCATAACAATCAATGTCAAGGACATCGACGAGGCCGCAAAGAAGCTTGAGAAAGCCGGCGGCAAAGTCATCCGCGAAAAGATGAAGGTCGGCGAGATGGGGCTTGCGGCGTACTTCGAGGACACGGAAGGGAACGTGCTGGGGCTGTGGCAGAGCCTGAAATGAAAGGGAATCATTAAACATATTAACCTCTTCGGCATGAATGTATGCATGGCACAAACCGAACTGAGGCAGATTTACCGAAAGCTTAGCGAAATAGACAGCAAGGTTTCGGCCCTGCTTTTAAATGAAGAAAAGCCCACCCGTGCCGAAACCCTCGCCATCAAAAGGGGCGAAAAAGAGTTTTCAGAGGGCAAATTCGCCGCCTGGGGCAAAGTGAAGTCCAAGTACAAGTGAAGGCGTCCTGATGGCCGAATTCGTGGTTCTTCTCTCGCGCAGCTCTGAAAAGAACCTCGGCAGGATAGATGCGAAAATCAGGCGGAAAATAATGCTTGCAATTGATGAGCTTGAAGCCAATCCTGCCCCTGCAAAAAAATACGACCTGACCAAGATTTCAGGAAGCGAATCAAACTACAGGATAAGGATAGGCAGATACCGGATTCTGTACTCAATCAACTGGGCGGAGAAACAGGTTAAGGTTTACGACATTGACAGGAGAAGCGACAGCACATATAAATGATTCTCGCCGACGCATCGGCACCTGCCCCTCCGAGCTTTTTTAAATGGCTTTGCCGCAATAGCATTTCAGAGGTGAGCGCAATGGATAAGGTTGTTCATTTTGAAATACCGACAGAGGACATGGCGCGCGCAAAGGGGTTCTATGAGAAGACCTTTGGCTGGAAGGTCGACAAGGTCCCGAACATGGATTACACCATGGCAATAACTGGCAAGGTCGATGAGAACGGCCGCGGCGCCGAGATGAATTCGATAAACGGCGGAATGGTGGACAAGGGCAAGACTGCGCCATACCCGATACTTACAATGCTCGTCGACTCGGTTGACGAGAGCGTGAAGAAGGCCGTCGCAAACGGCGGAAGCGTCGTCATTCCGGTGACCCCAATGGGCGATTTCGGAAGGTTCGCGCGCGTCAAGGACACCGAAGGGAACATCGTTGGCATGTGGCAGGAAATGAAAAAGATGTGAAAATCGCAATTACCGCCGGGGGAATAATCACTCCAGCATCTTTTTCATTTTTCCCCAATAGTGCTCAATCCATCCTTCGCTCTTTTCTTTGAAATCGTCCTCCGGCACCCCTTCGTGCATGAACTTCATTTCCGTGCCGGCTCCTTTTGCCCTGAACTCGAAAATGACTTTTGAGAAATAGCCCTCCGGCCAGCCGCTCGAGCGCCACTTCTGCACGATTTTTTTGCCCGGCACAAGCTCCAGGTTTTCGCCTTCGATGTAGCCGTCGTATGCGGAAATTTTGTCACCGACTTTTTGCCCGATTTTGCACCCGCTCCCTGTGAACGCGGAGTGCTTTTCCGAATCCATCAAAAGAGAGTAGACTTCATCCGGATTTGCCTTGAACGTGACTGTTTGCCTTATGGTTTTGGTTTTCATGCAATTATCCCGATGCGAAAATGCCTTATTATCTTCCGCAAAGTCTTTTTCCCATGGAAGTGAAATGCAAGAGGGCCGAATCGCTCGGCGAATTCATCGACTCAATCCGCCTGCGCGTGGACGTCTTCATAAAAGAGCAGGGCTTTGCCCCCGGCTATGAACCGGACGAGGACGACCGCAACGCTACGCACTTCATCGCGCTTGCGGACGGAAAAGTTGTTTCCACCGCAAGGTATAGGCAAGCCGCTCCGGGCGAATTCAAGATTGAGCGCATGGCAACGCAAAAGGAGATGCGGGAAAACGGAAGCGCGCAAAAGCTGCTAAAGTTCATGCTCGAAGACATCGGGGCGCAAAGACCGAAGAAAATCTGGCTGCGCGGCCAGGAGCAGGTGCAGGGTTTTTATGAGAAGAACGGGTTTCGGCCCGTCACTGAGCCTTTTGAGGTTTATGGGAAGATGCACATGGACATGGAATACACTGGCCGCCAAAAGTAAAATACGCAAATTTTTAACCTGAGAACGGCATTATTGTTTCATGCGGCAGATAAAAATAGGGTCGTGGACGACTAAGAGATTCGGAGTCGGGCTTGAGCGCACCCACAGAACAAAGGCAATTCCGGCGGACATTCTCAGAAAAACCAGCTGGGCCGAATTTAAGGCTGGAAACTGGGAGCACTACACTCTAAAGCCTATGTCAGAATTCAGATACTTTGACGGGCATGAGCGAAAATACCCGCATCTTGTTTTATTAGACCACACCAAAGAGCCGTTATTCATGCTTGAATATGTCCCGGCAGCCAGATACGGTTCCGCGGCTTCACATATAGAGATACAATCAATACAGAGAAACACCCCAAGGGCTGGTGCCAGTTTGCCGCAGGAACGCGATGCCAAACGCAGGACTGATGAATTCAAGGCAAAGACAGGCATGAACCCTGAAGATTTCCTTCTCTCGGAGTTTATCCACCAGAACCGGCAGCAACTGCTCAGGAGAGTTAAAATGTATTTGCTTGACAATAAGGAAAATCATGAAACTGTGGCAAGGATAAGGGACAGGTTCTGCAGGAAAAAGCCCGATGAATTAAGGGAGATAGAAGTGCGCAAAGGCGAGTTCACTTCTGTGCTCGGATACGAGGTCGACGTCAAAAAAGAGCGCGTGAAATGGCTGCTTGTTTAGCCAAGCGCCTCAGATTTTCCTAATCCCGCTGCACGCCGGAAACGCCATGCATCCCCAGAACGAACCGTACTTGCCCTGCCGCACAACCATCGAAAGCCCGCAATCCGGACAGAGGGGAGCCTTGGCTTTTGTCTTTGCGTGAGCGCCGCACACCGGCTGCTTTTCCCTGTTGTAGGATGTTGCCGCCTTTCCGCAAACCGCGCAGTTCATCAAAACCTAAGAGTGGAAATGCGCAGGGAATTTAAATGGTTGCGGGAGCAATTTATTTTCTTTTTCGCCACCTTGTCCCTTTAGGGACGAGGCCTCGCACCCATAGGGTGCAAGGGCGTTTTTCTTTTCTTCGCAAAGAAAAGAAAAAGGCTGAGTGAGGCCACCCAGATTTGAACTGGGGTCTGAAGCTCCCAAAGCTCCGATGCTGGACCAGGCTACACCATGGCCCCACTATAAATGATTTTCAATGGCAATTCTTTTTAAAGCGACCAACAGAATTAAATAACACATAAATTATATGGATTCACTATGGCAAGTCCGTGGGCGCTGCACCAGCCACGCATCAGAAAAGCCCCTAAAAACAGGGACCCCAAGCGAAGGCTTTTCCCTGCATGGGCAAGGCTGGCAGCAATGGGCACCGGAAAGCCGCCCCAAACCGGCAAATAATGCATTTTGGCCCGGAAAACCTGCCTGATTAAGGATTAAATCCGTTTCATTGGTATTTCTGTCATGCTCTTTTCCGAACTAGCCGGCTACTTCGGCAAAATCGAGAACATCTCCTCGCGCCTTGAGATGTCCGTAATCCTTGCCGAGATGCTCGCAAAAGCAAGCGAAAAGGAAATAGCCATGGTAATCTACCTCTCGCAGGGCATTCTCGGGCCGCGGCACACCGCGCTCGAGGCAGGCATAGGGGAAGGCCTTTTGGAACAGGGAATCGCAAAGGCTACGGGCTATCCAAAAGATGAGGTCGCGAAAATGTACAAGCAGATGGGCGATTTGGGGTTTGTTGCCGAAAGGCTCGTTGCGGGAAAAAAGCAGGGCTCGCTCTTTTCTGAAAAGCTCACGGTTGCAAAGGTGTTCGGCAATTTCGTAAAAATCGCCGAGGTCGAAGGAAAGGGCAGCCAGGATTCGAAGCTGGGGCTTTTTGCCGAGCTTCTAAACAGCGCCTCGAAAATCGAGGCGAGATACATCGCGCGCGTTCCTCTTGGAAACCTGCGCCTTGGGGTTGGCGACCCGACGCTTATGGACGCGCTCGCGCTAAATTACCTTGAAGAATTCACTGAAAATAAAAAAATCCGCAAGGAAATTGAAAAGGGCCTTAAGGAAAAAAAGGAAGAGAAAAGGAAAGAGGAATTCGCACTGCGCGCAAGGCAGCGATTGCGCGAAGTGATTGAGGCAAAGTACAATATCTTTTCTGATTTGGGCCAGATTGCAGAAAAGCTGAAAGCCAAAGGGCTCAAGGGCCTCAAAGAGATTGATATCATGCCGGGCGCCCCGATACGCCCAACCCTTGCTGAGAGGCTCCCATCCGCCGAGGAGATTGTAAAAAAGCTTGGAAAGTGCGCTGTCGAGGCAAAGTATGACGGGTTTCGGATTCAGGTGCACAAAAACAAGAACGAGGTCACGATTTTTTCCCGCCAGAGCGAGAACATGACCGGCATGTTCCCGGACATTGTGAAAGCCGTGAGAGAGCAGATAACTGCGGGCAAAGTGATTTTCGAGGGCGAGGCGCTCGCATACAGCGAGGAGACGGGGCAGTACTTCCCTTTCCAGGTGACCATCCAGCGCAAGAGAAAATATGACATTGCAGAGAAAGCAGAGGAGTTCCCGCTGCGCCTCTTTGCCTTTGACATAATGTATCTTGACGGGAAGAACCTGATGGGAAAGCCGTTTTCGGCTCGCCGCGAAATACTGAAAAAAATCATCGGCGAGGGCGATGCAATCGTTCTCACCAAGAGCATCGAAACCGACGACCCGAAAAAAATAGAGGAGTTTTTTCTCGCAAACATCGAAAGCGGGCTCGAGGGAATCATCGCAAAGGACCTAAACGCCCCATACATCGCCGGCGCGCGCAAATTTGCCTGGATTAAGCTAAAGCGCAGCTACAAAGGGGAGCTCTCAGATTCGGTTGACGTCACAATCATCGGCTATTTCAAGGGCAGGGGAAAGCGCACCCAGTTCGGCCTTGGCGGGCTTCTCAGCGCGGTTTATGACGAGGAGAGCGACACATTCAAGTCAATCGCGAAAATCGGGACAGGAATGAGCGAGGAGATGCTCACCGAGCTCGAATCGAAACTGAGCAAAATAGCGCAGAAGCAAAAGCCCGCGCGGGTCGAATGCGAAATCGAGCCGCACATCTGGGTTAAGCCCTTTTATGTAATCGAGGTGCGCGCGGATGAAATCACAAGAAGCCCGATGCACACCGCGGGAAAAGACAGCGAGGGCACGGGCTATGCCCTAAGATTCCCGCGCATGATAAAGTTCCGCGAGAAAAAGCCGGAAGAGAGCACTACCGTAAAGGAAATAATCGCGATGTTCAAAAAGCAGGGCAGCGTGCAGGTTTCTGAGGGCGGCATTTAGATGACAACTGAAATGTACAGGGGCCCGGTACTCTACATTGTGCACAGCCCATTGTTCACTGAAGTTTCACTAGTGCCCGCAATATCAAGAAACGAGAAATTGCTTTTTTCTCAAAGAAACAAAATAATCATAGCATTGCAAAAAGCCGCGATGGGAAGAATACCGGTTATTTATGAGGCAGGCGTGCAGGGCAGAGAAGCCCTGGAAGGATTTATAGCCGAATCCCTAAAAGCCCTAAACAATCGGTTGAACCCGCCTGCCAAAAAACAGCTTAATGTCGTGTGGATTGATACCTCAGACAAAACCACTGATGAGGAGATAAAAAAGGCATTCGATGCCGCCAGGATAGAGCCGAGAAAATTTATTACCCTTGGGCACAACAGGGATATTTGCGTCAAGAGGGGCGTAAGCAGGATACATAAGTGTTTCCCGAATTCTGAAATCCATTTAATTGAAGGCACTTCGACAGTCTTTGTGAAGCTATTTGACCGGGAAAGGAAATACAAGGGCGCACTCAAAAAACTTGGCGTCCAATTCAGCAAAAAACTTAACTCAAAACATTTTGCCTGAAACGGAAAAGCCACCATTAAATACCACCTTCCACATTATTTTCACCATGCGCCTCATATTTTGGCTCGAGAAATTCTTCTACATTGCAATCGCCTTCGCCGCGACCTTCTACTTCCTTACACTCTTCAAGGCCTGGGGGCAGGAGAAGCAGGGCTATTTCCTCTTCGTTGGCGACACCGAGAACGCGGTTTTGGTGATTGTAATAACCCTTGTCGCGACCGTGGTGCTCGAGCGGCTTCTTAAGTGGGAAATACGCAAGGTGTTCGGGATGAAAAAGGCAGGAAGAAGATGAACGTTTTCCAGATTCTGGTTGCCGTGATTGTCGCAGGGATACTGATATACCTCGCTTCAGGATTTTTCCAGCCCTCGGGGCAGGACGCTTTTGAGGCGCTCAAAAACGGGATTGATTATGCCGAGCGCCATGACGGCGCGGCTAAGGAGGCGCAGATAGCATACAAAGCCGATTTCGCGCTCAACGCGGCGAACTTTGACTTGCCCAGCAGGAGCGTGCGGCTTGAGTGCAGCAGCGCGTCCATTTGCGGGAAGCAAAAAATCGACGTGCAGCCAAGGTTTCTTGTGGTAAAGGAGCAATCCCTGCTGCGCACGTTTTTCAGGTGCAAAAACAAGGGGCTCATAAATGACTGCGTTGTCTACTTCGGCGAGATGCCAGCGCAGCTCGGGCTTCAAAGCCCGGCCCTTGCAGGGCCGAGCGGCGGGATGGAAACGGTTACGTTTAGCGCCACCAATACCGGCTCGCTTGATGCAGTGGACAGCACTTATGATATAGGGATATATTCCAAATCAGAAGTGGACGGGGTTGCAAAGCTTGACCTGAAAAACGAGATACGCGGCCTTGTGAAAAAAATGGTTCCAAAAGAGGTGCAGAATGTGCGCCACCAGTTCGACTCCCCCAGGGAGGGAAAGTACCTGCTGCGAATAACGCTCGATGGCGAGGACGCCGGCAGGGCGGTGTGGGAGAAGGATTTTGAAATTGCGTCTTCTGTTTCCTCGGGGTGCGCCGCGCTCGAAAAGGGGCGCACAACAATGGATGGGGGCATTTGCAGGACGCAATATACATGCACCGGATGCGAGAGCGGCGCGGAGTGCTCCGTGCGCTGGATTGAAAAGGGGCTTAAAGAAAGCGATATTTCCGAAACCTACCCGATAGGGGTTTACGTCCAAAAGCCCGCGGCTGATGGGCAGTGCGGGTAGAATACGCAAATGCCGCCTCCAAGCCAGCGCTTAAAAACACTTGCAAAACCAATTCCCTAATATGCTTCTAAAGAACTGCCGCTACATCCTCACGCAGGGCGCCAAAAGAAGGGTTCTCCAGGGGCAGGACATCCTAATCGAGGGGAATAGCATCGCAAAAATCGGCAAGGGCATCAAGGCAGGGCGGGATGAGGAGCAAATAGATTGCTCGCAAAAAATAGTGATACCGGGCCTTGTGAACACTCACACGCACCTTGGGATGCACTCGCTGCGCGGGGAGAATGACCGGACGGAATTGTTCGATTGGCTAAATGCTCTTGAGGCGAAGGAAAAAAAGCTCACATCAAAGCAGGTGAAGGAAAACACGCTCGCGGGCCTGCGAGAGGCTGTGCGCTTTGGCACCACTACGATTTATGATTCGTACAAGTTCCCGGAGCAGAGGCTCGAGGCTTTTTCGGAAATGGGCGTTCGGGGGGTTATCTCCTCGACAGTGACCGATGAGAAAACACTCAAGGAATCAACTTCATTTTTAGGCTCGATAAAAAACAGCAAGGGAATTGTGAAGGGCGCGATTGCCGCGAACGCGGTCTATAGCTGCCCTGAGGAGATTTTGCGCAAGGTCATTGAATACAGTGACCGCAACTCGCTGCTTCGAAGGATTCACGTGGGCGAAACCCGCAAGGACCGCTTCGACACGCTTCAAAAGAGCGGCAAGCTCGCGGTTGAGTACCTTGATTCGATTGGGTTTCTCTCAGAGCGCGCGCTTCTGGTGCACTGCATCTGGATAACCAAGGGTGAGATTAGGAAAATCGCGGCGGCGCAGGCAAAGGTCTCGCACAACCCTGTCTCGAACATGAAGCTCGCATCCGGCGGGGTGATGCCACTTACCGAGATGCTTCAGGAAGGCGTCACGGTCGGGCTTGGAACCGACAGCGTTGCGAGCAACAACAACCTAGACCTCTTCGAGGAGATGAAGGTGGCGGCGCTTCTGCACAGGCACCACAAGTGGGACGCAAACGCTCTTAGCGCCCAGCAGGTGCTTGACATGGCCACGGTTGAGGGCGCAAAGTGCCTCGGCCTTGAGAAAATCGGCTCAATTGAGGAAGGCAACCACGCCGACATTATAACGCTAAACATTGATGAGAACCTCCTGCCGATGAATAATGTTGTCTCGAACATAGTGTTCGCCGCGCAGGGAATGAACGTGAATGATGTTATCATAGCAGGAAAAGCCCTGCTGCGGGACAAGAAATTTTCCTAAGTCACTTTTCAGAAAGTGCGGCCCTGATTATCTCAAGCCTTCCGCTGCACTCATCGCGCATGGTTTTCTTCGTTTCGAGCAACTCGATCTTTTTGACAAAAACCGGCCCGTCGAGCACGAGGCTCTCGTACTCCCCCCCTTCGCCGCCGACATGGAAGCCATATTTTTTGTGCAGCGCGGCGAATGTTTCCGCCATCCCTTCATCGATTTTCTTGCCCAAAAATGATTCATCAAGCCCCTGTGAGGCGATGCCGACAAGCCGCACGTCAAAACCTAGGGAGATAATTTCAGAGAGAAGCTTGGATTGGCTCTTGTGCCAGAGCGGGGCAAAGCACTTGAGGCTCAAGGAATGGCAGATGCGGTTCACGCGCTCGTGCTGGTAGTCGGAGAGCAGCGCGCCCACCGCGACTGCGCAAAGGCCGTATTTTTTCTTGGCCTCGGAAAGTGCGGCGCGGAGGTCACCAAGTTCCTTCTCCTTCTTGCCCTCGGTTTCGCGCACAATTATCGGAATTCCCATAGCCTCCGATTGCAGGGTTGTTAGTTCAGATGCGGGCGTGTGAAACATCCAGCTGTCCGGATTTGCCGAGCGCAGGGAGATTAGGCACTTTATGTCCCAGCCCTGCTCTAAGTAGTAATAAGTGGTGAAAACCGAGTCCTTCCCGCCGGAGAATAGGATGCCTAGCATATGAAACTATTTCATGCAACTTATTTTTAAAACCTCAAAGAGCCCGTTAGGCAAATTCCACGGTTGCACCGGCAGCCACCCCTCCGCCTGCGAGGGATTTTAAGTCTGAAAAGCACCTGTTCAAATGATAATATGCAAAAAAGAAAAGCGAAGAGAATAGTGAGAAAGTGCGTTATCTGCGGAACTATCATGAGGATAAAAGTGTCTGCGAACCGCACTTATGATAAGGGCCATTATTTTGGGAAAATGAAAATGCAGGTCAGGGGAACGGGAAAATGGGTAAAGATTGGCAAATTCAAGGAAGGCGGATTGGACGGCAATGTCGTTAAATGGGCAGGAAAAGAAAAGGGGTTCGAATATTGGGAGTGCGGGAAATGTTTCAATGAGGACCGGATTTAGGCCCTGGCGGAAGGTTTAATACCATATTAATGCCGTATTAATATGGTGATAATATGCCTACCGCAATCGTTGACCTGAAGGAAAGGACAAACAGGGTGATAAACATAATAAAGGCAAAATATGGATTGAGGGACAAAAGCTCCGCAATTGACAAGCTTGCGGAGGAATATGAAGAGGAGGTCCTCGAGCCAAGCCTGCGGCCAGAGTATATTGAAAAACTTGGCAGGATAGCGAAGGAAAAATCGATAAGCATCAAGGATCCTGCGGCCTATTTTGCAAAACTAAGGGAGTGATTGCTTGGCATATTCTCTTAAAATAAAGCCAAGCTTGGATAAGCTTTTCCGCAAAATAGCAAAGCGCGACCCTGTGCAGTACGAGGCCCTCCAAAAAAAGATAATGCAAATACTGGATAACCCGCACAGGTTCAAGCCCCTGACAGCAAATATGAGGAACAAATACCGGGTTCACATCTATAGTTCATTTGTGCTTGTCTACGAAGTCTACGAAAATGAAAAAATGGTCGAATTGTGGGACTATGACCACCACGACAACATATACTGACCGGGAAGCCGCACCAAAAGCCATTTTAATGTTTTTTTCCCTAATCCATTAAACATCCGCTTTGGGGGTTTTCGCTTATGGGTATTGGCTATGAAAAGGACCTGCTCGTGCTCCCCTTCGACCATCGGGGCTCGCTTCTAAAAAAGCTCTTCGGAATCGAGGGAAGAAAGCCGAACAAGGAGGAGGCATCGGAGTACGCCTCGCTAAAGGAGATGGTCTACGAGGGCTTTTTGGAGAGCGTGAAAATGGGCGTCCCGAAAGGCACAGCGGCGGTGCTGGTAGACGAGGAGTTCGGCGCCAAAATCCTGCTGGACGCGAAAGCGAAGGGCTTTATGACCTGCATGCCGACCGAGAAGAGCGGCCAGGACGAGTTCGATTTCGAGCATGAGGATTATGCAGCGCACATAAAAAAAATCGACCCGACCATAGTGAAGGTCTTGGGGCGCTACAACCCCGAAGCTGACAGGGACACGAATGAGCGGCAGCTGCAGAGGCTGCGGCTGGTGTGCGATTTTGCCCATGAAATCGGCAAGAAATTCATGTTCGAGCTGCTTGTGCCGGCAACCTCCAGGCAGCTTGAGGTTGTGGGCGGGGATAAGGGAAAGTATGACCTTGACATGAGGCCGATGCTGATGGTGCGCGCGATGGAGGAAATCCAGAAAGGCGGGGTGGAGCCCGACATCTGGAAGCTTGAGGGAGTCGACAGGATTGAGGACTCCAAGGCGCTTGTTGCGCAGGCTCAATCAGGCGGGCGAAGGGCGGGCATTATAACGCTCGGCCGCGGCGAGGACCCCGAAAAGGTCAAGGAGTGGCTAAAGGTTGGCGCGAAGGTGAAGGGCATAATCGGGTTTGCCGTGGGGCGCACCGTGTTCTGGGAGCCGATGAAGGCGCTGCACGAAGGAAGGGCAACGCGCAAGTCCGCTGGCCTTCAGGTCGCGAACAATTACAAGGCGCTTGTGGATTTGTGGAACAGGGAAAGGCTGGCATGAAAAATCCTGGCCGAACAAGTAAAAGTATGCCGGCCCTGCAATAAAAGCCAAAAAGACAACTTTTTAAACATGTTTGATATGTTATACAATAGGTGATTCTATGGATGTGAGCGTGAGGGGGGTGCAGGAACAGGTGTTCAAGGAGTTCAGGGCGAAAGCGGTTGCAAGAGGCCTGAATACCGGGGATGCCATGAACGAGGCACTAAGAGTATGGGTTGAGAGCGACAGGAGAAAAAAGCCGAAGAAAAGCTTTTTTGACCTCAAACCATTTAATGGCAAAAACCCGGGCCTGAGCCTGAACGTGGACAAATACCTTTATGGGGGCAAGGAATGAGCGTTTTTCTTGATACAGGTTACCTTGTTGCGTTCCACAATGAAGACGATAATCAGCATTCCAAAGCAATAGAGCTTGCACTGCACATGAAAAAAGGGGAACTCGGAACTCTGTTTACTTCCTATTACGTCCTCGATGAAGCACTTACGCTATCGCTTTCAAGGTTCGGCCACAATAGAGCAGTAGAACTTGGAGAGATTATAATTGATTCAGAAGTCAACATCCTTGAGGTTTCCAAGCCCGAATTCGGCAATGCATGGAAACTATTCAGGGAAAGGAAAAATCTCAGTTTCACTGACTGCACAACAGCAATTCTTATGAAACAGCACAGCATAGCCAACCTCTGCACTTTTGATGGCGGCTTTAGGCAATTCAGGGAAATAAACGTGCTTGGGTGAAAAAGCTGCCTCCTATTCTTCCCCCGCGAATTTCGGGTTTGATTTCCTTTCAAGCAGCGGGTAGAAGACCGAATTCAGGAAGACCCCCAAGTAAATGAGGGCGACAAAGAAGGCATCGTGCGAAGTGAATAGCGAAATGAGGCTTATGTGAAAGAACGATGTCTTGTGGATTGAGAGCTGGTGGAGCACATATCCATTCTCGTAGAAGAAGAGCAACGCCATGAATAGCAGAACCGGCAGCGAAACAATGAAGGAGTGGAAGAAAAAAATCTGCAGCGCTGCGGCTGTGAGCAGGAGCAGCGCGGCAAGCACGGCGGCGGGCTTTGCCCCGAAAGCGACAGGCAACGTCATTTTGCCGCGCTCTGAATCGTGCTTTATGTCCCTCAAGTCGCCGACAATCGCCCGCGCCGCGTATATGCAGAAAACCATCGCGGAAATCGCAAGGGCGCCTGTAGAAAAAATGTCGCTGGCAAAGAATGCGAGCGCATAAAGGAAATAAGAACTCTGCACGACTCCACGGGTAACAAAGCTCAGCTTGCTGAGCGAAGGCACGTCCTTCTTCTGGAGGTAGAGGAAGGAAAAAAATGCCGAGAGCGCCACAAAGGCAAGGGAGAGGGGATTTGCAGCCGCGCCTATTGCCGATGCGATGACCAGAAAGCCGAGGGCTGGAATGGGGGAAACCTTCCCCCGGTATTCATAGCCATGCTTTTTCTCGAGAAGTATGTTGAAGAAAAACCATAGGCAGAGCAGCCCCGCTATAAAGTATGAGTCTGAAAACTCAAAGACCATTTTTCCAGAAACAAAAAACTTTGCAAGGTAGCCTAGCAGAATAAGGTCTACCCAAGAGTAAGGGCGCACGTTGAGCAGGTAGCCCTTTATGGTATTGGCAAGAGTTTTGGCTTGAATTCCAGCGCCCATTTTATCACCGATTAAAGTTCTATAGTTAATGGCGCTTTTTAGAATGATAAAAGTTAAGCGAGAGTTTTTGCACAAAATGCAAAAATTTATATTATTATTTTCATATAGTAGTGATATGGCAAAACCACATGAAACCGCCCTTGATTTGCAGGACCGCAAAATCCTCTACGAGCTAGACCGAAACAGCAGGATGACGTTCAAGGAGCTTGGAAAGCGGCTGAGGATTTCAAAAGAGACCGCCGCGTTCAGGGTGAAGCGCCTCGTAAAGGACGGATATATCAAGAATTTTATCACCACAATCCACACCTCAAGGCTCAACAGGTTCTACTACAAACTCTTCTACAAGTTCCACAGGACCACCCCGGCAATCGATGCGGATATCGTGAAATTCATCAGCGGGTACAAGTCAACCGCCTACTTTGCAAGCCTAGAAGGAAGGTATGACCTCGCATTCCTTCTGCTGTCAAAAAACTTCCATGACCTCTACAAGTTCCTCGTGCCATTCCGGGAAAAATTCGGCGGGTACATACTCGAACAGGAAATCCTCACGCTCACATCCACGCACAGGTTCAACTTCAGGTTCTTTTTTGAGGGCGAAGCGGAGCTTATGCACACCAAATACCCTGAGGAGATAAAAGAGCCGGAAATTGATGAAGTGGATTACGAGATAATATCAAACCTTGCGAAAAACTCCCGCGTGCCGCTAATCGAGCTCGCAAAAATCACCAAAACCGAGACAAACGTTGTCAAGTACAGGATAAAGAAACTGCTAAAGTCCGGCATACTGGGCTCAAATGTACTTGATGTGGACTTTGAGAGGTTCGGAATGCAGCAGATACAGGTCGATTTCACGCTAAAGGACCACTCGGTTACGCGAAAGCTGATTGATTTTGTCGCGCAGAGCCCGGCGGCTACTTTTGCGACAATCACGCTCGGAAAATACGACCTGGCAATCGAACTTGCGGTGCGCGACACCAAAGAGCTGCGCAAAATCCTTGGAGGAATTAAGGAAAAGTTCTCGGAGGATATCATAAACCAGGATATTTTCATAATGCAGGAGCACAGCCTCAACTGGTTCCCTTACCAGATGGAAAAGAATTAGGCAATCTAAAGTTTGTCCCAGACGGCTTCTGATTTACGGCCCCAATCTTTCCTTAAGGTTTTTTCTGACGCAATGAAGGTTTGCGTCCCATGCCCACTGGCTTTTTTTCTAACAGTCATTATCATCCCCAAATTCTCTAGTTCAGCCCCTCACCAAATGCTTCCGGACCATTTCAATCTCCTTCTTCCCGCCTAGGTAGAGCGGCGTGCGCTGCGAGAGCGATTCGGGCTTGATTGAGTGCAAATCATTTATTCCATCAGTGCCCTGCCCGCCCGCCTGCTCCGCAATGAGAGCCATGGGGTTCGCCTCGAAAATCAGGCGCAGCTTTCCGTGCGGTGCGGTTGTGAGCGCCGGATATGAAAAAATTCCGCCGTAGTTGAGGATTTGCTGGAAATCCGGGACAAACCCTCCGGAGAAGCGCAGCTTGTAGCCCTGCGATTCGAGGTCTTCGATGAATTTTTTGTGCGGGCCGGTCCACTCCGAGCGCAGCCCGCCTGGGCAGTAGATTTTGCCTTCCGGGATTTTGATGTTCTCACGCTTGAGCACGAACTTGCCCTTGGGGCTTAGCACGAACTCGTGCACCCCCTGCTTTGCGGTGTATACAAGCGAGGTTATGGGGCCGTAGAGGATAAACATCGCCCCGTCCATGCGCGAGCCCCTCTCCATCACATCACCCTCGTTGAAGAAACCCGCAATCGTTCCAACCGCGAGATTGGTGCGAATCAGCGAACTGCCATCGAGCGGGTCGAGCGTTACCCCATAGGAGCCCTTTGCTTTTTTTATCTCGACAATGTCATCCTGCTCTTCGGAGGCGACGGTTTTTACGAGCCGCGATTTTTCCATCGCGTCCATGAAGACCATGTCGGAATATTTGTCAAGCTCCATTTGCGTCTCGCCGTGGATGTTTTTGGTCGAGGCAACGCCTGAATGGGTGAAAAACGCCTTCTGCACAAGAACGCTCTTTTGGGCAAGGAGCAGCATAATTGATGCCATATCCCGCTCTACTTTGTTCTCCTTTAGGTGCCGCTCGAAAAGCATCTGGACCACAAAAACCCGCCCATGGCCTTCAAATATGCCGAAGGGGCACTAATGCAGGGCCCAGAAACCAATAAAAAAAGACCTGAGCAAAGGTATCTGAATGGCCGCAAGAAAACCAAGGGTCCTTGTGATAGGGACAGGCGGGACCATGAGCGCGCGGCTCGTGAAAGGGGGATGGAAGTACGGCGAAATTACCGGCGAGGAGCTTATCAAAAGCACCCCCAGGATAAAGGAGCACTTCCAGATTTCTGCCACGAACCTGTTCCGGATGGACAGCTCGGATATCAAGCCGGCCCAGTGGACCACGCTTGCAAACGCCATTTACTACAGCCTCGGAAAGTATGACGGCATCGTTGTCGCAATGGGGACCGATACGCTCGCGTTCGTGGCGGCGGCGGTTTCCCTTATGGTGCAGGGGGCGGGAATCCCGATAGTTTTCACTGGCTCAAGGGCCGACCCTGTGGCGCTGAACACCGATGCGACAAGAAACCTGCGGCAGGCAATCACCGTGGCGTGCGAAACCGACATCGCGGAGACCATGGTCGTGTTCAATGGCAGGATAATTCGGGGAACCAGAGCAAAAATGGTGAACGCATCGGAGTTCGATGCCTTCCAGAGCGCTGGGGAGCCTGACCTGGGGAAAATCCGGCAGTGCGTCAGAATCACCGGCAGCCACAGGAAACGCGGGAAAAAATGGAAGCCGCTGCTCAATACCAATCTCGAGGAGGACGTTGCCATATTGAAGGTTTATCCGGGCTTTGACGGCAACAGGATAAGGCATCTCGTGGATTACGGCGCGAGGGGAATTGTCATTGAGGGGTTTGGGATTGGCAACATACCGCTTGCCGACAACAGGGCCAAGGAAGGCCTCAAATACGCGCGGGAAAAAAACGTGCCGGTCGTGGTTACAACCGCCTCCCTGCCGGGGGAGGACTGGCAGTATATCTACAGCCTCGACATTGGCAAGAGGCTGCGCGGGCTTGGCGTAATTGTGGGCTATGACATGACAACCGAGACGGCCTACGTAAAGCTGATGTGGTGCCTTGGGCAGACAAGGGACATTGGGAAAGTGCGGGAAATGATGCAGAAAAACTACGTCGGCGAAATCACCCTCCCAAAAGAAGAGGAAAGGCGCAGGAAGTGAAATGAATGGGCGCCGAAAAATTCATGAAAAAGCATTCGCTCGCGCAGGGCCAGCTGGTCAAAATCATCGGGGGCAGAAGGGAATTTACCGGAAACATAATACCCGGCTCTTCGAAAAATGATGAAATCATAAGGCTCAAGCTAAAATCCGGATACAACATCGGCATCAGGCTCCTGCCCAAAATGAAGGTGGAAAAGCTCGAGGGCGAAAAGAAGGTCGGCAAGGCCGCGAAAAGGAGCATCGAGCAGGATGAAAGCCTTCCAAAAATTGCGATACTTCACATCGGCGGCACGATAGCGAGCAGGGTCGATTACCGCACCGGCGCGGTGAATGCCGGGTTCGAGCCAGAGGACCTTCTGGAAATGTTTCCCGAGCTCACCAAAATCGCGCAGTTCACGACCAAAAAAATCACGCAAATCGCCTCGGAGAACATGAGAATTGAACACTACAGGCAGATTGCCGAGGAAATTGCAAAAGTTGCCGCCGATGGAAGCGTGAAGGGAATCCTTCTCCCCCACGGAACTGACACAATGCACTACACCTCGGCAGCCCTTGCATTCATGCTAGATGACATCCAAATCCCTGTAATACTTGTCGGCGCGCAGCGCAGCTCAGATAGGCCCAGCTCGGATGCTGCCATGAATCTTGTTTGCGCGAGCGAATTCATTGTCAAAACCGACTTTGCCGGGGTCGCCATATGCATGCACGAAAACCTCGACGACAAGAACTGTGTGCTGCTCCCCGCGTGCAAGACAAGGAAGATGCACACGAGCAGAAGGGACGCTTTCAGGCCGGTGAACGACACCGCAATTGCGAGGGTGAATTTCGAAACGCGGCATGTTGAGTTTATAAAAAAGGATTACGTGCATAAAGACCCGTCAAAAAAACTCAAGCTGCGCCCCAAGATGGACGCCGATGTTAGCATTATCAAAACGCACACGAACATGAGGGTTGAGCAGTTCGAATACATCTTAAAGCACAAATTTTCCGGAGTGGTGTTCGAAGGAACCGGCCTAGGCCATACCGAAATGGAGTCAAGCGATGAGAACAGCAAGTACAACGAAAAGATTGCAAAGGCGATAAAAAAAATCCGTGACTCCGGAACAATTGTTGTGATGGCAAGCCAGGCAATATTTGGGCGGGTGCAGATGCACGTCTACTCGCCCGGCACATACCTGCTCGACATGGGAGTGATTCCCGCAGAGGACATGACTCCGGAAACCGCATTCATAAAGCTCTCATGGCTGCTCGGGAACTTTCCCAAAGAGAAGGTACGCGAACTTTTCAGGCAGAATCTGCGCGGGGAAATAAGCGGGTTCACGAGGTATGAAGTGTGAAGATTATGGAAAAGCCAGGGACAACTGGACTTGCAGCAGGAACGCTGTTTGGAAAATTCCCAAGAAAACCGAAAGCGGGCGCCCAGAAAATAAAGGATGAAATGAGGAAGGGCTGGATGTGAAAAACCGGAGTGCCGGGTCAGCCATGCGCAGGGGCATGCATTAAAAGCTTTCTAGTGCAATAGATAATTTTTTAAATAAAGCTTCCTATTACAATAGCATGGATTTTATCACCATTGTAAAGGAGCAGCGTGAAGAGCTTGAGCGCATTGAGAGGGAGGAAAACATTGTCCCCCGGAGCGGGCTTGCCGAGGCGGAAAAAGCGGTAAAATTCCCGAATATACTTGCCGTCCTCGGGATAAGGAGATGCGGCAAATCAATTTTTTCCCACCTGCTCGTTAAAGGGAAGAATTTCGGGTATGTGAACTTCGACGATGAGAGGATGATTGGGGCAAAAACAGAGGACCTCAATGAGATTCTCAAGGCATTCTACCAGTTATACGGCGATGTCGAATATGTGGTGCTGGACGAAGTGCAGAACGTGAAAGGCTGGGAACTGTTCGCGAACAGGCTCCGGAGGACAAAAAAAGTTATACTCACAGGAAGCAGTTCAAGGCTACTGTCAGGGGAACTCGCAACACACCTCACAGGAAGGCACCTTGACACAACACTTTTCCCGTTCTCGTTCAGGGAATTCCTACAGGCAAAAAAATTCGCACAGAGCAGGCACTACACCACCCAAGAAAAGGCAGAGCTTCTGGGCAACCTTGATGAGTACCTTGAAAACGGCGGTTTTCCGGAAGTGCAGAAATTCGGAAAAAGGATGCTCCCGGCCATTTACGAGGACATACTAAGCAAGGACGTAATCCTGCGGCACAAAATAAACAAAACTGACGAGCTGAAAAAACTGGCGAGGCTCCTGCTCACAAACACCGCACAGGAATTCACCTACTCGAAGGCCGCAAAAGCCGTGTCGGTGAAGCATGTGTCCACAATATCCAACTGGGTCAGATACCTCGAAGACGCTTTTTTGCTCTTCAAGCTCGAAAGGTTCGACTTCAAGCTCAGGCAGCAGTTCCTGGCCCCGAAAAAAGCCTACTGCATAGATTCCGGACTTGTGAACGCGGCAGGCTTCAGGTTCTCCGAAAACAAGGGAAGGCTCATGGAAAACGCGGTTGCTGTCCAGCTTATGAGAAAGAAGGCCCCTCAAAGCCAGCTCGAGGTTTACTACTGGAAAGACCACCAGCACAACGAGGTGGATTTCCTCCTGAAAAAAGGCAAAAAAGTCCTGGAGCTGATTCAGGTAAGCTTTGCGAACTCAAGACAGGAAATAAGGGAAAGGGAAATAAAGTCGCTCCTCAAGGCAAGCGGCGCGCTCAGGTGCAAAAGCCTGGCCATAATAACCTGGGACTTTGAAGGCGGCGCCAAAATCAGGAACCGCGCAATAAAGTTCACGCCCCTCTGGAAATGGCTGCTGGGGAACGAGCCCGGATGAAAGGGAAGGCAACGGGCTCCATAACAAAACAACTGCGCGTGGAGATAAGCGCGTTCACGGAGTACGAACCATTAAAAAAATCAGATTTTCTGCTCCGCCACTTCCCCCGCGCAGCTCGCGCGCATCGCCTCTCGGAACCCGGAAAGAGGCCTTTAGCGGTTATCCACAAATTCTTCCGTATCTTCGGTGCCCGTGAGCAGTTCGCCTGCAATGTTGGTGGAGATGAATTCCTGGATTTTGTCCCTGTTGTCCGGAAACATGGCTATCGCCTGGCGGAATTTAAGGTCGGCCATGTCGGGGGTGAGGCTCTCAAGGCTGATGGCCCCGGCTTCCTTGGCCCTCATGCCGGGCTCATAGCGCTCCAGGTTGACCCGTCCGTCCTCGAAGGGGGATATGACGCCGACATGAATCCCCGCTTTGGTGGCTGCCGCGATGACATCAATCCAGGAGTAGGTTTCATCATTCTGGTAATCCTTCCACTCGCGTTCCGGAATTCCCCCGGCCCCTTTGCATTCGAGTATGACCCCCTTGATGCGGTTGCTTTTGACAAGGTCCATGACAACCCATGGCGGCGTGTCGGCAGAAACCCTAAAGTAAGCAACGTTCGGTTCGAGCGCGCTGTCAATCTTAAGTCCCTGGATGGCCTGCACAGGGTCCTTGTAGCGCAGGCCTTCATCAAAATGGATGTGCGGCCACACCCGCGCGACCGCATAGCGCCCCGGCGTATAAAACGCCATGAAGTTGGATTCCGCCCGCTTCCTTACCCGGCTGCCATCCCAGACATCGCCGATGCAGACATTGTAGACGCCAACCACATCGTGGCGGGCAAAAGAAGACAGGACCCTGAAGGAATTTGTGAGCTGAAGCTGCACATCCGAGCCCGGTTCATCCGCGGCCATCTGCGCGCCAATGACAATGAGGGGTTTTTGCAGGGAGTGCTTGAAGAAGAGGCAGAACGCGGCGCAGGTCTCTGCGAGGCTATCTGTCCCGTGCAGGACGAGGAATGCATCGTGGGTTGCATAGGCCGCCGCTATGTCACGCGCCATCAAGATGCGCTCGCGGTGCATGATGTTCGATGAGTCCAACCGGTACTTGAAATCCTTCATGGTCAGCTCAATTTCGGCCGGAAGGCGGATGCCCTGCAAAAGTTCTGCCGCGGACTTGGCAGGCCGCAGGGGCTTGCCAACTGAACCGAGCGTTCCGCCGGTATTCAATACAAATATCTTGATTTTTTTCATAATATTATTACTCCTTGACCCCGTGCTTCTCAAGCAGCGCGACTACCTGTTTGTGGTCCCCGCGCTTGGCATCAATCAGGGGCGTTCCGCCAAACCGGTCCTTGGGGCTTAGGCCAACCCCTTTTGCGATAAAGAATTTCACAGCTTCCAGTTTGCCCTCGGAGGCGGCCAGATGGATTCCCGTGCGGTTGTCATAATCCCCGACGTTAAGGTCAACGCCTGAAGCAACCAGGCGCCGGAGCTCGTTTATATCCCCCTGCGCGGCGGCCCAGCATACCGCCAGCACCGAATTCATTTTATCGTTCATGCAGATTACCTCGCCCCGTTTTTCTGCAGCAATGCAATTATTGCCTTATGATCGCCATTCTCGGCATCCCGCATGGGCGTTCCGCCCCACCTGTCTTTTGGGCTCAGGTCGAGCTTTAAGGATATGAAATAGAGCATGGCTTCGGCGTGGCCCTCTGCCGCCGCAAGATGCATTGGGGTGCGCAAATCATAGTCGCCTTCGTTGAGGTCGACCCCGTTCGCAGCCAGCCTTTTAAGTTCATACAGCTCGCCGCGCGAAGCCGCGTCAACTGCGGCCATGGTCCCCCGCATCTTTTCCGCATTCTTAATCAGGCGCGGATCGGTTTTGCTCAAAGACCGCACCGTGCTGTCGTAGGGATGGAAATTAAACTGCTCAATGAGCTTGTGGCAGAAGTCCAACCCCCGAACACTGTTTTCGGATGCATTGATTCTGGGGGACCAAACTGCAATCCCCATCACATTCGGTATGATTATCATCATCGCGCCGGACTTTCCGCCAATGGTTGGCAGGCCTACAGTAAAAGAGAAATCGCCCGCCTCAGCGCCCATCCCGCAAAAGTACATGGTCGAAAGGCAATTGCGAACCGTTATCGGCTTGAAAACGGCCTGCCCGGTCAAAGGGCATATTCCGGCGCCTGCAAGAGTGGCCCCGATTGCCGCCAGCGAATCGGTTGTGGCCTCCATGGCCAAACACTGGAGAAAGAGGTCCAAATGGCTCATGAAATCGGCCCCTTTCGGGAACAATTTCTTCTCCTGCATAAAATAGGTAAGTGCCGAATACTGATTCGCGAAATTCTTTTCGGCTAAATAAGCCGGCTCATTGACGGCAATGCCCGCGCCCCCGCTCATTGATTTCAAAACGTCAAGTATGATTTTTCGCCTGATATCCATGGGTTTGTGCGGCTCAACCAGGGAAATTCCGACGAGCGCCCCAGCATCGTCCAAAGCGTTGTGCGGCAGGCCCTCTTTATTAAGGGTCAACCCATCAAATATCCTCGCTTCCTGTTCCCGGCCGATGTGCTTGCGCACTTCCTCTTCCCTGAGCTCTTCGAGGATTATGCAGTAGGTAATCGCCTTGACTATCCCCTGCATGAGGAAAGATGCATTGGAATCGCCCATGCTGAACCGCTGGCCGTCCACCGTGCAAACTGAAATGGCAAACTGGTCCGGGTTTACCGCCTTAAGAAAGGGGGTGTGGTCGGAAACCGCCCCGACTTTATTCAGGAGCGTGCGGTTGTGCATGTTCACTATAAAGCTGCAGAAGTTCTTGAAATCAGGGATGACCAGTCCCCCGGCCAGAGCCTTCTCAATAATCATGACATTTTGGCTGGTGATTTCCCGGAAATCCTTGGCGGAAATCTGCCTGGTGTCATAGGCCTTCAGGTTCTTCACTGTTTCCCGGATTCTCAAATCATCCTCTAAAATCCCCTTTGCCCGGAGCGTTTCAATTATGTCTTCGCGGAGAATCTGGCCCTTTGATTTGACGTCGAGCGAGTCAAAGAGATTGTCAATGACGTCCTTTTTTTTGGCTTTATCGTTAGCGTTCATTTCATGACCTGCACATAACCCATGCAGGCGATAATGAATATAAATATAGGCTTGGAAGGGGCTTTGTTCCTGCCTCCATTATTCCGTTTTTTATAGTAAAAATTACAAAAAATTCGCTAAAAAAACCTAAAAATGGAATATTTTACCATTTTCAGCATAAAATACCGAATAATGCCAGCTTGTTTAATAAATGGTGATTCACAAAACTAATAGAAATGGAACCTGAAAAAGTCGACCAGAAAGACCGCGAAATCATAACAGAACTCATAAACAACAGCAGGCAGACCGTTGGGCAGCTAGGCAAGAAAATCGGCATGCCGCCAACAACCATCCACAACCGGATAAAAAAGCTCGAGCAGGCCGGCATCATCCGCAACTACACGGCAGACATCGATTACAAAAAGCTGGGAAGGCCAGTGATGGCGTTCATCGGAATCACCGTGAACTACAATGTCAAGGGCCGCAAAATCAAGCAGCCGGAAATCGCGCGAGAAATCAAGAAACTTGAAGGCGTGCGCGAAGTCACCATACTGACCGGCGGGATTGACATAATTGTAAAAGTGATGGCAAAGGACATTGATGACCTCAATGAGCTTGTGACCGAAAAGCTGCGCGACATCGACGGCGTTGACAAGACGCAGACGATGATTGTGCTAACGCAGGTGTGAAAGTTTTTATACCTGCGACAACATAGGACATCAGATATAGTGCCAGGTCAATCCCATTCCAGAGAAGTTTCACGGTGACCTTTGAGAATTCTTTTAAAGCGCGCAACATCATTTTTATAATAGTCCATTGTTCCATCCCTGTTTAGCCCCGCGGTCTGGCCAAACATCCATTTCTCGAAACTCCCCCAGTTCTTCGGACCGATTTGCCCAATTACTTCTTTTTTTCTCATTTTCACCGCCTCCGATTCAAGCCACTCGGAAATTTAGCAGATGAAAAAGTTTTAAATTATGACCCTAATAAATTATATTTACGTGCATTTATGACCTCTACTCCCCGCCCATCGCCTGCAGGCACTTGATGAGAATTGTAGCATAGCAGCTCTTGCGCAAATCGAATTCGAGTATGCAGTTTTTGCCGTCAAGAAGCGCCCGCGCCTTGTCGGCGTGGAAGAATGTCTTTCGCTTGAGGATTGTTTTTTTAGGGAACACCGGCGGGACAACCATCTCGCGCTTTATGCCCTTGAAGCTAAAGCGCACCGGAAGCTCCTGCTCGCCGACCCTTATGAATTTTTGGTTTGCGGCGTTCTGCTTTAGGATTTCCGCGGCGAGCAGCTTGTTGAACTGGAGGGATTGCGCCGCGCGGCAGGCAATTGAAATGGATTTGCTGTCGAGTAATCTAATGGCATCCTTGAAGCTTCCTCCCCCCTCAAGGTGCCTAAAAATCGGCTTTTTGCTATCCGGCATTGCTGCGGACTCGGCGAGCATTTTCCACTCGCCCCAATTATGCGCCACGAGGTTTTTGATTTCAACCGACTTTTCGGATTCGAAGCCAAGCCTTTCAGTTAGCACCGCTTTCACTGCATCTTCCCAGTTTTCGCGCAAAAGCTCGGTTCCTGCGGAAACTGTTTTTTCGTTGAAGCGCTGCTCATCAAAATAATTCGGGAAGGCGGTCTTGCGCAAATCCGAAGAGAGGATTTTTTTTTCAATTAAGGAAAGGGAGCGAAGCGTTACGCGAAACCTATTGGCAGAGTGCATCCCTACAAAAATTTTTTGGCCGCTCTTGCCCTTGAATGCGAGCCAGATGCGGTCATCCTTGGGGGAAACCAGCTCTTTTTCGGAGCAAATCCACTGCATGGTGTGCGCGTCGGAATCCTTCAGGCCCGATGAGAATATGCGCGCGTGGTTCTTCTCCTCGACAATTGCTATCGCGTGGGGGGAGTCGATTCCCTTCTTTTCGAGGATGTAGTAGAAGTACTTTCCCCCGCGCATCTGCGGGGCCATTACCTCCTCGACGAAAAAGTTATCCGGGTTTTTCTTGAATTCCATAGGGACATAATTCGCCTGGAAAAACAATAAGAAGGGGCAGGTGAGGGGTTTTTGCGCTAGCGGGGCAAGATTATAGCAGTCCATGAAAGTTTCTAGGTTTTTGACCGAAAGTCTCAAGTAGTAGTTTTGCTTATTTTGCATGAACTTTCATGCTTGAATCTGATGAACAGCTTCTTCGCACTCTTGCGCGCGAGTGCAAAGATGCGAAG